>Ga0307516_10000968_pt1 | contig 39636 bp, 22 predicted proteins | sample 19_EM_MG_FD_203310 | JGI IMG/M metagenome (GOLD analysis project Ga0307516, IMG submission 203310) | Populus trichocarpa ectomycorrhiza microbial communities from riparian zone in the Pacific Northwest, United States - 19_EM | ecosystem: Host-associated > Plants > Roots > Unclassified | place... | reverse complement strand
TAACCACATCGAATTCAGTTTTGAAAATAATAATTACTGTACCACGTTACATTGCTCTGCACTGCACGACCATCAACTCTTGGTTCTTTCCTGCCGAGTTGTCTTCTCTTTCATCTTTGTTATTGCATGACAAGAGTGAATGGTCATAGCCGATAATATTTTGCAGCAGCTTGGGGTTCTAACATATGTAGGTGGATGGATATACATTGGAACTAGGTTCAACTTATAACCATTCCAGCACTTCTAGTTTTTAAATTAGATATGCTGCAGCCGCAACCGTCACTTACTTAAACAAATCCAGCAGTCGTTTAATCGGTTATTTAGAATATTGTACCATAATTTTCAATATTGCTTTTGTTGAAGTTTTGAGATCCCGAATAAAATGTTACGTGCTTTGTTCTAGGAAAAAAAAAAACAGAAATAATTTTGGAAAGATAGGAAACTGTTTGGAGAAAAATAAGCATTCAAGGCTTCGATCGTGAAAAATGTTCATGCCTCCAATAAATTGTAGTCGTAGGCTCCGCTAGGCATTTATCAAGTGGCTGGACATAACATGTATAATACCACACTCCTAGTTTCTTACCACAAATACACAAGCTCTGGATATTTTCAGTGACAACATCTTATAATATACTAATTAAGAAATATAGATACATATGCTCTAAGAACAGAGAATTAATGACAGTACATGGATACATGCATCGCATATATAATTCATTAGTGCCGCGAAAGAGCCACAGCTGACGTGATGATTATCAGCATAATCATAATTATTGAGGCAAAAGAACCTATTAAAGATCCAGATATTCGCTCACAGAAATTATTGAATTGTTGACAGATTGCCAGCCAATTTGCATTAGCATTCCCCTTGTGTGCCAAGTATACAACGACTGTTGCAGCTGAAGCCCCAGCAGTGAGAAGTTCCACCATTGCCTTTACATGGTTGAAATTCATTAGAAAGTGAGTTTCTTCAAATTATACAAAAACTACTGATCCTCTCTAATTAAGAATACAAGTGGCCATACCGTATCAAAGATGACCAAGATAATCCTGGTGATTCTTGCTTCTCTCCTGATGAAGTGGGAGATAGATAGGGGGATGGAAAGAACAAGATACCCACATACAATAGAATTTGCAATCACAAAAAACCTGTTTGATATGGATGTCCACGTCCATGATTGTTATGTTATGGAAAACTTTGGAAACATGCATACGAGGAATATTTAAGATATGGAAATGACTTACGTTAGGGAGGGGAGATCATTATATTTAGCCCTGATCATGATGGGTTGTGTGAAAATTGTAAGTGTTTCAGAAGTAGTTCCCATGGTCAAAGCACTTGCAAAAGTCCCAATAGCCGCTACACCTCTTAAAATGAGGTCTGCTATTGAGATCCCTCTATTAATCCCTCGTTTTGGAGCTGCAATGATCGTGGATGCTTCACCTGATTCAACTGCTTCTGCCTTCATGATTGACCTGAGAATCTTCCCTCTTTAATTTCTCCTGCAGTACGTACGTTTTTGGTTCACCCTGTTAACAGCTATAACTGGGATTTTGTATAGCTCTAATTTCAGCTCAAATAGCATCAGATTAAGAGGCGAGGAAAAGTAATGCAAGGTATATTAATTTTAATATTGAATTAGCACGCCAAAGCAAATCTGGATTTTCTCCATGGACGCAAGGGTAAGAAACAACTAAAGCAGGTACGATTAGGTATGCCAAGGCTGATGAGGTAGCTTCGTTTTAATTTGCTTCCCTAAGCATTCATTGTAGATGTCACTGTCTGACAGGCTACATGATCTAACCAAAGTAAAGCTCTATGAATACTGATTTCTCTATGTTTTTCAATGTACGTGTTCATAAGCGCCCAGAATGCTTTCCTTCTATTTGATCCCTAGGATCTCCAAAAACAAAAAAAATAATCCTAATTCCAAGAATGCAAGTCAAATATGCCGACCTTAGCAGCTAGCCATTTATATATTGATTTTCTTCAAATAAATTATTCAACCATTTTTTTTAATATTCGTATTAATTATTTCATTCAATTAATAAATTGATCGCGCGCATATCTACAAAGACAATTGTTATAAATTTCTTATAAATGAACAACTTTGAATTGTTATTAGATTAAAATGTTGAAAATATTTGATATTTACTAATATGTCCTTCAGTTAATAAGTTGATCACACAAATAAACAAACTTTAAAACTAGTTTGCCATTTTCGTTTTAAAATACAGCTAAACATTAATTATAGATGAAAATTATTACAATCAAATGTTAAGATATAAATACGATAATAAATATAATAATCTAATATTTGATTTTGATGATTGTAGTGTACTTTAATCATTTTCAATTTCATCAATTTCTATTGACTTATTTTTAATTAATCCTAAAGTTTCGAAGATCGAAATAAAATGTAAACAAGATATTAATTATATGGGCTAAAAATAATTTTAAAAGTTATTTTAAATTATTTAGCGTTTTATGCATTGTATAAACAAGTATAACAACAAAAATAGAACAACCTATCTCTTAGAAATTAGTAAAAAGTTCTCATGAATTTCATCAATGTTCGTCCCTTCTGTGATACAAGAGCGCTCATGACTGTGTGTACGCATAAATCCATGAAAACAGTCCCATCTTCAACCAACGATTGTAGCTTGCAAGGAAGGGCTACGCTGGCTTGTACTTTCTCACAATATACAAGGGCTAACAAGCCAGTACTGTCTGTTGTGAGGAGGCTGTGCTGTCTTGTATTAAAATCTCTCAATAGATAGCATTTACAAGGGAGGTGCGAGTCAGTGGCCTTTCCGGCTGGGCCTTGCCAATTTTCGGATTTGGAGCTGTAATTAATAATTATATCCAATTTGACTTTGAAAAGAAAATAAATTGAACGTGGAATTTTCCCTTTTCTTGAAAAATCGTAGTCGTGCTTTAGGAATTAATAAATAAGTCATAAAACATTACATAATCAAACTTTAAATCTTAAAAATCTCAAATAAAAAAAGTTAATTGGTCAGACCAACTGTAATCGCTAATTAATAAGTATCATTGTTAGCATATTTGAGGTATACAGTTTAGTAGACCTTTTGCTTTTACATCATCTGTTCTCCAAGTGTAAGCAGAAGCTGGAAACTTCTGATACTCAATGCAACAAACCTACCGTGAAGAAGAATCTAATTACGTGTGTTAATTATAAATTTTATTTGGATATTTCAATAATTATCAAATAAATGAATCTTGGATTTAATTATCTACTCATGTGGATCATCCTTAACCAATTTCATGTCGATCAGTGCTACCCAAAAACAATCTGTCTAAAAAGTAAAATAGTGTTTATAATTACAATGAGAAAATTCAACTTTAAAGTGCGACGTAGAAGGACGATTTGCAGTTATCTGATTGATGTAAAAGATTCTTAAATCCAAACATTTCGTTTAATAAAAATCCCAAATAATGAGAAGTTTTGAGATCTAATAATATTTTCTATAAATTGAATGTGTCTAATTAATTGGATTCTTTTTTTATAATATGATAATCAGACGAAAAAACACCATATTTCTTAACAAGTAACGATATATATATATAAACACAGAAGATTTGTTCCTGAATATATATAAAAATTAGCTCAAGAGATCATTGGGAGAGAAACTTACTTGTGTAGCTGATATGACCATCACCACATCAACCTTTCGCTCCATGTGAACTTCACAATTGCCGATAGTAATCATCGTAGATCTAGCATGTGAATGTGAAATAGAGACATAGCCAAGGACAGCTTGCCGATCATTTCAACCAGACAATGGCCCAAAAGTTTGAAATACGAAATCATATATATCTATCTAGCAATGCCATCAATGAAACTCGAAACAAAATACGTGTGAGGAGCTTGCCGGCAAGTCATCCTTGGCTGCGCCACGATATCTCATCTTCACATGTTAAGACCCTAGATGAATTAATAAATCTAGTTCTTCTTTCAACGAAGAATTATTGCAACTCTGACCATGGCACCAGAGGAGAGAGCTATATATATATATATATATATATATATATATATATATATATATTTGAGTGATATCGTATCACAAGCACGTCACTTGTATTGATTAAGTTGGAGAAAGAGTATGAGTAATGCTTTGGTTTTTAAGATGACATGATTGTGTTGCATTGAGGCATCGGACTCTTTGATTCAATCATTGCATGGAGGAGCTCAAACTTCATACCCATATATTATTTCTATCAACCAACGGGATGCGAGAGACGTCAGGAGTTGAATTGATGGTTTTCAAGGGTACTGGTGTCACAGGATAAGAGATGATAATTAAAGATCAGAGATATAGACATATCTACTCCATGATCACATGATAAGGTTAAAGTATCCTAGTGTTGGTGATTTTTCATTTTATGTACCACGTGATGTGATGATCTTAGAGAAGAAAGCAATATCTACCTACGAGATTTTACTGCTTTCAAATTGTTTTGAAAAACAAAAACCTTATCACTGGCCAGCTTCAAAGCTCGGATAAGGAAGTGAAACTGATTCACTCACCAATTTCGGTGGCATGTTCACACTATTCAAGAAAGTTTTTGAAGGCAATGCTTGGCTTGCACATGGAGGTCGCTGTTTTGGAGGGGTGAATTCCCATATGTTTAGCAATTACCATTCATAGTTCTTACACCAACCCTAAAAGAAACCAACACCGCAGGTCATTTCTATTTGTGTTATTCACGCATACAAGTCAAGAGTTGTCATATGGTCATGGGAACTTGTATATCGTAAGTGATCATGGCTAGCAAACAAATTGTTTCAATATTTTACATTTTTTTTTATTGTTATTGTTATTGCTATATCAAGAGTGTTCAGGGGAGGAAAAGATGCAGACGTTTGCCCTACAATCCCCCCTGTTTCTATGGTAAGAGTTCATTTTATGGTTTTGTGTTATATGAATATGTGATTCAATCTTAAGAAAATCATCATGTTACTAATGCCCATTTTGTAAGATAGAAATGGATGGGAGAAGGATAGGACGAAGAAGGGAAAGACATGGACTTCAGTACTAGGTACTCAGACAGAAGTGTGAGTGCGTGACGTTAATGGAACAAGGGAAAGACAGCCTGACAGGGCAGCACTGATCTCGTGAACAAGGACTCTGGTTAATTAGTTATAGGATGACATGAGCTTAGGATTCTTTTTTGTACCAGCTTCGGCAGAATGGTTTCCCTTTCCCATCTTGAGCAGAGAAATCAGCGCAGCACTCCCCCTCTTCTTGCCTCCTCTTGAGGTCCAAGCGTCCAGCCGTGCAACACTCCCTTTCTTTCAAGTTTCAGCTGTTGCAGGGATAAAATCACTCCATCCAAGAAATTCAACCAAAATTGTAATGGCAGTTCCTTTTATTTTAAAAGAAAAGGATGGGGAGTGAAAGTTTCCGGTAACCGAAGAGAAGAATTGCAAGCTTTGGTTATAGAAATCAAAACTGAAAATAAAAGCTTGATATCAACAAATCAGAATCGTTCTTTTATTAAGTTGAAAACACTTTGCATGAAATCAATGAACGTTACGAGAATTATTTTTTTCTGAGGGAAGAATCCAGAAGAAATACAAAGGAAGAAGACTATACAAAATGCAAGACAAATTTCGTCTTAGCTTAAAATTTCTCACCATTAAGCACAAATTTCATCCATAACTCTTTGACATTCCACACAATGTTACCTAGTTCATACAACCATTGAGCATCCAAAATGACATCATAAGATCCCAAGGTCAGAATATACACATCAATGTGAAACCATTTTCCTTGCATTTTACATTTGAAGTTCTTCCACATTTGGGTGCACATAACCTTAGCACCACTAGCCACCTTAACACAAATATTTTTCAGAGCCACCAGTTCCCAAAACCTTCATGGTCCTATATGAGCCATCTCCAAACATGGCATTGACAGAAATCGGTACAAATCACCACTTCCAACATTCATTTCCCCGCTGTCCTACTGACTGGTCGACAAGATCACTTCTGATTCACCATACTTTAATTCATCAACTTCTAACAAGAACAACTGTCTCCCTTTACACCGGTGAAGATGATCAGGGTATATTTTTCCTCACAATAGCAGCATTTTCCCTTTCGCATTTTCTCTAGGACTAGGTACCCTTCTAGTTCTGAAAACCTAATTACCCTTTTGGAACTGTGGTGGTAAAGGAAATAGATCCTTTTTGGTTGTTATCGGCAACAGGACTAGGAAGTTTAAATTGGTTATTGGTGGGTACAGGTCTAGAAATGTTCAAATTGGTTTTGTTTGGAAAGAATGAATTAGTTTTGGTCATGGAGAAATGGTTTGATTTGGTCAATGATTTAGGATCTAAATGAAGGTTGGGGGTAAGTTCTTAAAGTTTGGCTAGAGAAAGGCTTAAAAAGTTTTTGGATTGAACATTCTAGCTGGTATCTGTAACTCAGGGCTCAGGCTCCATGTTGCCTAAGAATCAACATTACATATTCCTCGGGCGCAGAAAGACGATTCACTACAGAAATAAATTTGCGAAATAAAGAACTAACATCTCCTTTCTGTTTTGGATAAATGAGCCCAGCCATAGGATCACTTGCAACCATCTTTCTAAAATTAGCCATTAAAGCCTCAACATACTCAGGCCATTGTAAAACAATAAGCACCCCATTAACATCTCCATGAGCACGTCTATTAACTCCATATTGTCTAACCCGCATTGTCTCAATATGTTGCAAATTAATTCCTTCAATCAATTCCCTGATATCAGAAAACTCTTGATTATACCTATTAGCAATACCATCATATGTAGAATTCAAAGAACTCTGTTGTTTCAAGAGCTGAAATTGTTGCTTAGTAAGTTCAGAGACTACCTTGGTCAAAGTCTCCAGTGATTCCTCCATGCGCTTCAAATCCCTAGCTCTCGTCTTTTCTGCCATGTTGAAAGACCTTCACTTCCACACTGATCAACCCACCACAGGTGCCAATAACTGCTATCTAGTAATTGAAGAGAAGAATTGCAAGATTTGGTTGTAGAAATCAAGACTGGAAATAAAAGCTTGATATTAACAAATTAGAATCGTTCTTATATTACATTGAAAACAGTTTACATGAAAATATATTTACTCTTGTCACATAAATACAAGTTAGCTTGAACATACCACCTGCAAGGTTTTTTTTAAGAAAAAATAAATTATATGCCATCTCTGTAGTTTAAAAAATACTGGAAGAAAATATATATCTGACCCTATGTTAAAATGTAATGGATGAAGATTTGTCTGGTTCAGTTCAGTAGGTTAATGAAATTAATGTGTTAAAAATACCAGACATGGCGATCGATGGAGGGTGGTTCTCTTCTTTTTCCTGCTCTCCCATCATTTAGCAGGCCTGGAAACTCTTTACCAACCCTTACAATCTAAATGGGCTAATCTTGTCTCCTAGCAGCCGAGCGTTTGACTGGGCCTGCTCTTGAACATGCTTTTTTTTTTTACCTCTGCTGATTGGGCACTGGTAGCAAGTAGTCATTTGAATATTTTTATTTTTCTACAAGTTTGATGGCTGTCATTCATTATAGCTCTAGTGTTGAGTTTGCCGTTTATTGTTGTCTTTGTTCTGTCTTTCAACTTGTTCAGCAGCAAGGAGCTCAAGAACCTGAAGGACCATCTGAAGCTCCCCGCCCAAAACTCCAGGTATTGCATGCTTTCTGTTGACGCCTTGAAAAATTTTCCCCAGTCGACACAGTAGATCAGTAGCGTAGATATTTCCTCATTAAAATTTTATGAAAAGGGCCATGCTATATTCATTGACCTATCTCAGATTGAAATTTGGCAATATCCTCGAAAACTGAGGTTGCCATAATTGCAACATAGTAAATCAATTTTATTTTTTTATATTGCGTTATTAAAAATCATCTGGATGACTTTAGATCCATCAATTCATTTGGGCAATATTAAGTTGTTAAAATAATTATATATTAAATTACAAATAGCTCTTCTAAATGGTTTTTTACCATTAAAGTGCACATAAGAACAAACCAAAAAAAACGTTTACACTATTTAAAAAGCCATATTTTATTAGGAGAGATGCTCTAATAAAAACACGAATTTCGACGGGCTGGAAATATTTAGATTACTGAAATTTAACGCAGCTAAACTTTGGTCCCCGTGTTATGAAAACCAACACAACAAATCCCATCAAGGATTTTGTAAAGAACCCGATAAACAAAAAAAAAAAAGAGGAAAAAACAGAAAATTGACCATAATAACGGGAACGTGTTTTTGTGTGCGCGTGCTTGTGTTTTTTCAGGGACAAACACTAGTGTTCAACAACAGCCACAAACCGGATACGGTTAATCCAAGTTTGCTAACATTGTTGTGAACAACGTTGATCGAGGGAAAAAATCGGGAGGGAAGGTGGAGCTATTCAACACGAAGACAAAATCATCAGCTAATACAAAAATCTGATTCATGACAAAATCCTACCTCTAAAAGATATTACAGGCCATTTAAGAAGAGAAGGAGTTCGGCAGCAGAAAGCATTCTTCACCCTTCACAATATAAGCAAAACACAAGTTAATTACTACACATTAGTTTTCCAGATAATTGAATGCACTGCACTATCAAATCGATTACTCAAATTTGACTCCAAAAGTCCCAGCCACATCAAGAATCCCACATACACACTCATATTTAACTGCATTGGAGAGGTAAGAAAGTAGAACAACCAAGAATCAGATACCATCTACTATGCTGAAACATTATATAAAACAACAAATCAAAGTTCGATGAGAGTGCTTCCACAAGAAAATTAAGAAACCAGGCATAATGAAAACATAGGTATAAACAGGTATACATACATAATTTAGTGGATTTCTATGTTCAAAAGTGATGATCGCTCAACACGGTAACCATACCAGTGAACACATCCAAAAATAAGGCAATCTCACTTGTTTCTTGAGTCTGTCTCCATAGACGAGATGAGAATGAATACCAGTGCCATAAAAGAACGTGGAAATAGCATCTAGTTTTATTAGTATTGGGAAAACCTACTTAACCAATTTTAAACTGATGGGCATCAAACAGACAATGATATCATGCCTGACTATCTTTGTGTTCTTGTATTGTTATACAACAGCAGCCAGCTAACTAATTACCAATAAGGCAGCCAGGTCATGACCTGTACAAACATCCTGCTTACTGAAAACCAGGAGCAAAGAAACATACCTGCTGGTGATGCAAATGAAAATAGTTGATGCATCAAACCTGCCACATTAATTGCACAAAGGACTTCAACACATCCATCCAAGGCTAATGGCCATGAACACTAAGATGCAATGTATAGAATATGCCTACCCCTCAAGCTGATTTCACCTTCACCATGCCAGCAATTTGTGAATCAGCTAGAAGAGGGATGTGTGCAACTACCTCCCAGCTAAACTAATTGTGATTTTCCCACAGCTTATGAAACAAACCTGAACACAGACCATCAAGAGATGTGCCTTGAAAGCAATTTGAAATATTAGAACATTTTCATATCAGTATTTCCAGCCTACCAATTGACATGAAAAATAGAGATGCAAAATATTAAAGAAGAAATCAATTTTTGAATAAATAGAGGAAATCCAAAAATTCCCTCTCTGCATAAAGGTAATGGCAACCCATTGGCCACAAAGAAATTACAAATGCAAATTAAAAAAAATAAAAAATAAAAAATAAAAGAAAAGAAAAGAAAATTGAAATAAAAGAATGTCTTCGCCAAGACTGATATGGTAAAATCCAAATTACAGCAACCTAAAGTTTTCCAAGACCTTGCCATGATCTGTAAACCCACAGATTAAAAACCAATACAACCATATGCTTTCAGAATTCAGTTATAAAAATCTCCATCGTTATATTAATGACACAAATACGCGAGTGCCAATCACAAATCTTTTACATAGAAATACATCATATCATCATTGCAGATAAGCATGCTGATGGCATGTAACATCTGGAGCAAGATATATAAGCTTTGCTAGTTACTGGTGTCAAGGTTCACAAATGATTGAATGGTGAATTACATCAACAGATATCCAAAATAAAGCATCTGAAGGTGGGATAAGGTGAAGCATAGTTTTGTCAAAGCCTGTTCATCTGATCTTTTATGACTTAGGCTGAAGGCTTCGTCAAAGGGCAAAGGGCGGCATCAGGATTTGTAGATCACTGCTGTTTAGATTGTACAGGGAAGGCAACAGAGGCAAAAAGGTGAATTAGAATTCTAAAACTAGGATGGCCGGGTTAGACATCAATGTGTAGTAATGTCCTCTTCAATCGCAAAGAAAACAGAAACCAGCATACTTATTGAATCATAAGGATAAGCAAGTAGAGGATGGAGAGATTATCTACCTGTTGGCCCTGGAATAGAATACAGGACTAATACCCATGTTTTTTTCTTTGGGAAACAGGGTTCTGACCAGATAACCTGGTAATAGAAGTTAAAAATCAGGCATGGAAGAGATTATCAAAATTGACAACAGATGAAGATCTCCAAATACATTTCATTTAAACAAAATAGAATAATAAAACAGTAATAAATTGCACCAGAATTGAACAAAAAACTTGAGTGACAAAGTTTCAAACGAAAGAAACCTTACCCAGCACCACTAGAACGACCAGATGAGAAGCCACCATATGCTCCATAACTGCCTTCACCACCAATCTGAATGGACAATCACATAAAACTTCTAAGAGGCAATAACAACTTAGGCATGGTTACCAATCCATTAATATCCAAAAATAAGTTCCCTCCACACACACACTATGCAAAGATAAGCATACCAGTGGACCTCCATTACTTCCATAATTATCACTTGGGTTCACATCATGAGAACCATATCCACTAGATGAAGAAGAGTATCCGCGCCCACGTGATTGTCTGTCTCGGCTCCCATATTTTGGACCATCTGATGTATCTAGTGACACAGGAATGTACGGAAGAGCCGGTGGAAATGTAGTTAGTGCTCCGTCTCTTCCAAATATATTGGCTTTCAACCTTAAAATCACTTGTAAAAGAGCATTACTAGCAACTTCAAGGCTTCCGGTGATCTGGTCAGCATTAAAAAACATAATTCCCATGGCATTACAAAGGATGGACCAATTATGCCCTTGAAAAGAAAAAAGAAAAATTAAGCAAAACATGCACACACACCTAGCAGGTTCAAAACAATTTTTTACACAAAACATTATAAACATTCACCTGCACCATCTCATCATCTTCACCAGCAACCTTGGGAAGATTGTCTTCGGAAATAATCCGGATGTTTGCCCTTGTTAGATTCCTCATTTCTGAAATAATTGCCCCACCTTTCCCCATAAGACATCCAATTTGTGATCTTCCCACAAGCAGACGGGTGGTGATTACAGAATCACCTGATTCCTTTTCAGTTTTTTCACTGCATCGTGGTTGCATGCGCAGTGCTGCATTCATGGTTGGAGATTGATCTTCAAAGAACTGCAGGATAAATGATTAGATCATCAACAGTGTGGAATCCCATCAAGATTACTTCGCAATGAAAACCATAGAGAGCTGGTTAATGCTGACCTCCTTTGCTGATATAAATATTATGCAATCATTTCCTTCAGCCCCTGAGCTATCAACTTTAATAGAAGCCCTGGATTCCTGTCGAATTTGTTTGATGATTCCGCCACCTTTCCCAATCACACCTCCGATGTTTGCAATGGGACAAACTAAACGAAGAGAAAAATCTTTTGCAGAAGCTTCATCTCTCTGGTCCGGGTAAAAGGATGATGACCAACTACCTTTATAATTGCCATATAGACCCAAAAGAGGGGCTCCAGCATTTGCAGTGACAAACATGCCACCAGATTGATATGTGTTGGCTGAAGAAGACAATAGCAAGTGCTGTGACCGAGATGGATTCTCATGAAGCCGTGTTGCCACTTGGTAAAGTGCCTTTCTCACAACAGAAGGTTCTCCATGTATCTGTATTGTGCCAAAAGTTCACTGCTCTCGGTAAATATATCACTATCCAACAGCTACTTCTGAAAAAGCAATTCATCTTGAAAAGCATGATTGAGCTGAACTAACTAATTCACAACCAAAAACCCTAAAATTTTGGTTCAGGATTTATGTAATTGTGTTGCTTTTTAAGACATGAAAAGGAAAGTACGCAGCCAATTATTCAACTCTTATCATTGGTCGACATAACACTGGATTGTGAAAAGATCACAAAAAGAAAACATGTTTCTAATATAAATTAAATGCAGACAGCTTCACTATCAACATTGCAAGCACACAGGTTCAATCTTTTGTAGCATTCTTGTTTTAAACAAAGCTCGACAAGAATATAAGTTCCAGTATGATACAATAGCAGAAACTACAATAGCTTAAGAAAACCCTTACCAGGAGAAGCTCATCAGTACTCAGAGCCAAAGGAGGTAAATGCTCATCCTTGGTAATCCGAATCTGCGCACGAGTCTCACTCCTTATATTCTGAATAACTTGTCCACCCTTCCCAATAACACAACCAATTTGATCCGTGGGCACAAGCATTCTCACAGTAACTTGCTGCACCTCCCCAAACCTATCCTCCTCCTCCTCCTCAGCAGCAGCTGCATTATTCAAGTCCTCGGCAATAACCCTATCGTGAACCATAAAAAGCGCATCTTGGGCAGGACAAACATACTCACCAGTATCTTCAAAAAGATTAGTTTCTTCACTGGAACTAAAAATAGTAACAACTCGCTCATCATAACCCGGCATTGCCTCACTGATCCTAATATTTGACTTACTATCCGCCCTTAATTGCTTAGCAATCTCTCCACCTTTACCAATAATACTACCAATCTTTCTTAAAGGACATAAATAACGATAGACCGTATCTTCATTGGTAACAGTATGCTGGTCAGAAGGGTCGTCTACAGGGTTTCTTCTTTTACCTCCACCATAATCAGATTGTGAATGCTGTGATCTTTTGCCATGGTCATTCCTTTGACCATCCATTATTATTAGCAGCAAAAAAAACAAAAAAGAAAAAAGAGAGAGAGCAACCCTTTAACTGCAAACACATAAAAACCAACTAAAAATTAAAAAAAAAAAAAAGAAGTTTTTTTGTGATTAAGATAAACAAGTTTGTGTCTTAAATGATAATGACAGATCTGGGATTTGATTAAATAACAGTTTTATAATAATAACAACAACAACAATTATGCAACATAGATAAATGATAAATAAAGGAAATTTAATGGAAGAGGGGATTGAGAGAAAGAAACTAACACGGGAAGCGAAGAAGATTGAGAGAGTGTTGTGCTTGTTTTCTTCGATTTGTTTTGCGGTGGAAAGGATAAAAAGGGTTTTGAAAAGCGTGCGCGTGCGAGAGAGTGAGGGAAGAGGGGGGCCAGATATGACTATGCAACAACATGTAATGGCAAGCAGAGCATTGGATTCTAGGGGTTGTCCAGAATCTTTTGCGAGAACCCTTTACCAAGACATTACTGATATTGTTTTTAAAAAAAATAATAGTTTTTTTTTATAATTTTAAATGTATTGTGTTGATATAAAAATAAATTTTAAAAAATAAAAAATATATATTATTTTAATATATTTTTAAATAAAAAATATTTTTAAAAATAATCACACAATTCCAAACAAGAGCTCACCATTGTTCTTCTGAAATGTGGATTTTTTGTTTGGCAGTACAGGATAAGTAGCGAAGCACACCAATTTTTTTATTATTTTAATGCTCCTGTTGGAAATTATGAATAGGTAGATGAAGTTGTATTATTCTGTTCAGCAAGTCAAGCGAGTGAGTCAAGCACTAGCACAACTATCAAAGCAATTCAGACCACCACAGTTGCTGAACCGCTTTAGATACTCGCTGGATTATTGGCTCCTGCTACGATACGCCTGTCGTATTAATTTTTTTAATATATAAAGATTATCAAGATGTTGATGACATATTTCCAGAGAAAAAAATCTAATCATAAATTCAAAATACAATGTATATTAAATAATATTTTTTAAAAAATATTTATAAAATGATATATTATATAATTATTTTTAAAAAATATTAAGAAAATGATATATTGAATTAACCTTAGTTAACCTATTAAATCTATAATCTTGATAAACCTATAAAAAATAAATAAATAAAATTACAAAACTCATACCCTAACAAATCGAATATCAAGTGATGAGATTAAAAAAATAATTAATTATAAAAATAAAAAAAACAATTTGGATTAACATGCTAGACAAACAACTTTAATCATGAGACTATAATAACTTTTTTTAAAAACAAACAAAACTTTTATGAAGCTCCATTTGCAACAAATTCAATATTAAAGGTTAAAAAAATCAAGAAAAAAACTAAATCAATGAGACTGGGACAACTCCAGATAAAACAAATTAAAAAAAAATTATAAAGTCTAATTCTCAAATAACCTAATATTGAATGATAAAATAAAATAAAAAACTAAAAAAAAAGAAGAAAAATGGGTTATTGAAGGGTGAGATTGAAAAGAAAAATATTTAATTAAAAAAAGGATCCAAAAAATAAATCGAGTCAACCCGAGTCAACCTATCGAACATGTGACACAGGTTATGAGATCATAATAACTTCATAAAAAATAAATTAATTTAAAAAATTAATTTTCAACTAACTCATTCTTGGACGATGAAATAAAAAAAATCAATTATAAAAACCAGTCTAAAAAATAATTCAAATTAGTCCAAGTTAACTTATTAAACTCATGATTTAGATTTAGATTTTTCATAAAAAATAAATTAAAAATAATTATGAAACTCTCTTCCAATATATTTAATATTGAAAGTTAAAATTAAGAAGAAAAAAAACTAAATCTAATAGAAAAAATGTATATTTTCTACTATTGTTTTTAGACTTTAATAAATTATTTGGAATAATTTATAAGTAAATAAGTTTGAATAGCTATTAATTAGATATTTGATTAAAGTGTGAATAATTGTATGTTCGGAAGCTCGATCAATTATAATTTAATTAGTTTGTTTAATCTCTTAAAACATATAATTGAAATATCTTTTAATATTTACCAAATTAATAGCTCTTAGAAATAATAATCAATAAAAAAATCTGCCCCAAGTACTTGTCAAAAATTGAAATGATATTTTTTATATAAAAAATTTCATTTATTTTTTCATTAAAAAATTAAATAACTAAAGAAAATTACATTAATCACATTTTTCTTCTCCAAACACACACATGGATCTAGGGATCAAGTGGTCCATTTCCTTTCTTTCTTCCTTTCTTTTTTATATATAATAATATCTTAAGTGGCCCATGGTATGAAATATCTTCCATTGCACTCAGGATAACACGATAATTATTTTTTATGTTTAAATTCATATATGACATTAATTTCCACCGCAGACTGAATATACCGGCCCCTCCTGTTAGGATGAGCCTTCAGTCCTCCCTCTTCACCTTCAGCTTCACCACTCCCTGCAGCAGCTCTTCTCATGAAACTTCAACTCCAACAATCACACCCTTTTTGAATCCTGTGACCAGGCAGTCCAATCAACCAGACAGCTCAGGAAGATCAGAAGAAAACAATGGGGAGCTATTACGTGCCAGCAGCAGATCTTGCATGTGTGGAAGAAGACATTTTCTTGAAGCAGCATCTACCGCTTTATTTCCTATATGTCCTTCAATCGCTTCTGATAATTTACAGCCTCGTTACAAGGTATGCCTGCCTATCTTAATTTTCTCCAAAAGCATACACTATAGAATGGTGATCACAGAGATATCCTGGATGCCAATTCACTCTCAGTTATGTTTCATTTGTATTCAATCTTGTAACGTTGAAAGATTAACTTCACAGATGAAAATTCTGAGTTCGGCAAACTCAAAAATGTATCACACTCTGAGAATCCAATTATATTGTCAAACTGCCTGTAATGTTTACCAAAAAGAAGCAGAAATTAACCATTGTAAAAATGTTATTGATTGTGTTGGTTCGCCAACACCAAACTAGAGGCCAGAATTGAGATATTGCTGTCATTGTTGATTTTATTGTGTTAGAGCACAGTGGGAGTAATTAGGTAACACGGAACATATTGCAGACAGTGTTAAATAGAGTCCACCCTCCAAGACCAGGTTGGTACGATGAATTTTATGCATCTGTATTAAATTCTACCGTGGAACCCTATGAAGCAGAGGTTAGTGGAACTCTTGTTGAACAATTTTTTTTCTTGTAAGGATTATGTATTCAGGCCTCCATTTGATGACATTCTTTTCTCTTTTCCTTTATTGTTATTTTTTGGCGGGTAAGGTTGCTGTTTACAAGACACAGCTTTTTACTAATTTGAGAGGAAAGGCCGAGAAAGTGTTGGAGATTGGCATAGGCACTGGCCCTAACCTCAAATACTATGCCAATAGTGCTGATATCCAGGTTTACGGTGTGGATCCTAACACAAAGATGGAAAAATTTGCGCAGGAATCAGCAGTGGCTGCTGGTCTACCACTTTCAAACTTTGAATTTATACAAGCAGTATGCATGTTTCTGCTATGACACTATCAATTCTACTAAATTTCTATATATTTGACTTAATTTACTACAAAATGGAAAGTTCATTACCATGGTTTAATATTGTTAGCAATATTAACATCGATAGCCTTCAAGTCATGTGTTTATCTGATCGTGCTATAAGACTATCAATTTCATCTGTAGCCTTTAATACATGTTTAGACATCAGTACAGATGAAAACTCCATGATTTTATGTGTGAAGCTGCTGCTTTAAATCATTAGCTAACTCTTTAGTCTCTTACTCTCTTTGCCATTATGGGCGCGGGTCATCAACTGATTTTATCATTTGTTTCCTGAGTGATTACTTGCTTGTTGAGATTAACGTAATATCAAAATTGAAAGTTGTTGCACTGCTCTTCATCGATTTTGAAAGCCTTGATTGCATGCAGGTTGGGGAAGCTATACCATTAAATGATGCTTCTGTTGATGCTGTCGTGGGCACTCTTGTACTCTGCTCCGTTAAAGAAGTTGGCCAGACACTACAAGGTAATTGGATTAAACATGCTTTTGGTTTCTCACAATAAACAGATTTTTCTCACACAATTGAATTTCGTGATTTTTTTTAAAAAAATGTTTTAAATTTTTTAAATTATTTTAATAGGTTAATATAAAAAAAAAATCTTGTTGTTGTGATTGAAAAGTGTTCTGCTTCACTAAAAGTCGAAATGACCTTAAAGTCCTCTCTGGGGGTCAGAGCTTATAACTTGTCGGGGTCGATCTTATTGCTTGCATGTTTCTGTGCTAGAACTAGTTTGCAACTGCAAATTTCAGTCCAGCCAAATAAGCGAAGAATGGTATTCCCAGCACCAGTTTTTCTGTGTGTCAAACCAAGTTTTTCTCTGTGTGAGGTACATTATTAAACTGGAACCTTTGTGTGCAGAGGTAAAGAGAGTGCTTAAACCTGGTGGGCTTTACCTATTTGTGGAGCATGTGGCTGCAAAAGGTCTTGTGGGCTAAACTTCCAAGTAAACGTTGGTGAGCTTGGTTGATCTCGTTAAATATTTGTTGTTAATGTTGCTGGTTTATGCAGATGGAACAATTCTTAGACTCCTGCAAAGTGCCCTCGATCCATTACAACAGACAGTTGCTGATGGTTGTCACCTATCTAGGGATACAGGAAAGGAAATTCTTAAAGCTGGTTTCTCATCTGTCGATTTAAGCATGGCTTTCCTGTCTAATGCCTTGATTATAAATCCCCATGTGTATGGAATAGCCAGCAAGTAACATTAAGGGGGAACATCTATTTTATATATATATATTAAGAGTGAACACAATAACGAATTTGATGGCCACCAAATATTGAACATTAAAATACAGCAAATGTACTGAGACAATGACGTTTCTAGAACAAGGTTAACCTGCAAATGCATTTGTGGATTGCTTGTGTTTGTTAGCAAGTTTAATTCTTAAGAGGCACATGTACATCCCATTGTTTACTCTGCTGGAACCCATTTGTATTCAACAATTTATTTTCTTGGTGTTATATCACAGTCGAACCATGCAGCAAAAATATTCATCTTCTTATAGCGTAAAGCTAATCTTACTGAATATTCTGTTTAAAAAACTCATGACGATCCCTTGAATAACTGGGTACGCCAGTTTATACCTTGATCCAGACATTAAGGTTTCTTTTAGAATTATTTTGGAAAGAAATTTTAAGCAAACGAGCACTGTTCTTTTCCTTTGAATAATCATTTTAGCTTAATCGATATTGTTATTAAACTTTCGTTGGTGGTTTTTTTTTTTTTTGAGAAAGTGAAAATTGCTTTCTCGGTTCTCAACCAAGCGGTCCACTTTCTCGCTGTGAGAGGTAGCAGGAGAAAATTACTTCATTTATGATTTAACCATTGTAATTAGCCAATGATGACTATACAAGAATAAAGTTACCTTAGGGTCGCTGGGGTTTGTTTTTTGGTAAATAAACAGTACAGGTGTCTGGGTGTTCGTTTTACGTGAAATAATATACATTGAAGGTGAAGTAATTTCGTTAAATATCAGAACAGTTTGTAAATAACACGAATTTCTCTCATATTGGATAAGAAACTTATGAAATGAATTCCAAAATGGAATGATCTCAGTAGATGATATTTTTGAAATAACTTTCACATATCAGAATCAGATACAGAACGGAATTCCAAGAAATTTTATTGAATAAGCCTCGAAAGCCAATAAGTGAATGGCTCGGGAGAAAGAACTACAACTAACCAAATAGCAAAAACAAAATTGCAGACATGTAAACAAAGCTAGCAGAAAAACAGAGATAAAATTAGAGCCATGCTGCCCAATCACATTCCCGCTGCAGACTTTGTTTAGTAAGACAGCTTGCTGCATCATTCCCTTATATACTGGTTCCTGTGAAAGAAATGGACCTCGCCTTTTTTGTAAGAGAGGCAATGCATATGAGATGGTCATGCATCTTCCAAGACTAATCTTTTGTTGATGTGGTGACCCAATTAATGGCGTTAGCAAAGTCAGATTCAACTAGTCAATGAACTTGACTAGCTTGCACATGTTCTGTGCTCAACTCCAAAGCCTTTTTTATATTGCCAGTACCTCAGCTTCATTAGAGTCTTTAATTCAAGTTAGCACTGGGAAAGCACAGATAAATCTCCCAAGATGGTCTCTCAGAACCCCACCAACCCCTGCCGTTCCCGGCTTTCGAAGAGCTGAACCATCCACGTTCCATTTTAAACACCCTAACTTCGGTTTTTGCCACACCACTGCTCCATTGCTACCTTACTTGAGCTGAAGCTAGTCCACTTCTGAATACCTTAAGCGGACCTTGCCTGATCATTCCCTCAAGTTTTGTTTTGTCCTGACCCTTTTAAAATTTGAGATTTTTCTAGTCCAAAATCTTGGTCCGGTGGAGATAGAAAGTCAGAAGAACAAATCGATTAATTGTTCAAGATTGAATATGATTTCACCTCCTGAAATCACATTATAGTTTAAAAGAAGAGTTGCTTGCCTTGAAAGTTAATTTACTTGTAGGGTGCTGTGGGGGTAAGTTGGGTCTCCATGTGAATGGAGGGTCCATCCCGTTGCCATTTTTATCAGCACAACACAATAATTGCAAAAGGGATGATTCCATTCAAGGCCAAAGAGCTCTGGCATGTTGGCCCCTGCGTGTGGAAACAGTTGCCAAGTAAGTGATATAAACTGTTTACAGCATCCAACTAACTTGATGAACCAATTGCCTGCTGGGTGTACTCATATGTCTTATCATAACCCATAGGATTTCTTCACAGGGCCAAGGACATGGAAAGGTGTTCTTGTTGAGTTTGTTAAAAGGAAGTGGGGTTTGCTTTTCATTTAGTGCTCGACATTACTGCCTTTGAAGCATGCCTGGGCCCTGTTTTATCTCGATAAAGGACATTAATAGTGTTCATCTTATTGTGCTGCAAGCTGGATTCGATTACCTTTTCATGGTAGTTTTCTTCCCTTTTCTTTTTCATAACCTCTCCCCTCTCCCTCTCCCTCTCCCTCTCCCTCTCGAGTTATCGATGTTAGGCGTGCCGGGCTATGATAGTATTTAGCATTATCATAATGATTGTTATTTAAATTGTTTTTTATTTTAAAATATATTTTCTACATAAATACATTATAATTTAATTAAAAAATGCGACGTAGCTACAATGACAAACAAAATGTAAATCTAAAGATACATGCATCAAGCTACTCTCATCACTTTTATTAGTGTTAAGCTTTAATATATTTTCTTAATACAAAAATCTCTGTATGATTTATTTATTTGCATACCATTTTTTCATATGTCAAATAAAATTACATCAAATTATTCATATTAACTAAATTACATATTTACATATAGTGGTACTTAATTCACGAGGCAATTCCTTAAAATTATTTTTAAATAAAAAAATTAAATTTTTAAAAAACACAATGTTAATCACATTCCTAAATACTTCTGATATCACCGACGCATGGCGGCTCTTCAAGTTGAGCAACTCCTAGTGGTGGCGATTTCTAATTCATTATAATGTATACATGTCCTCAGCTTCTTTATTGCCTATTGCCACGTAATCGGGTCTAAGTCTGGCTCCCTTGATATATCAAGTTATTTTATTTTTAATTCTCATATTTCAATTGGAAGCCTCGCATTATTACACGTGGATAGATATAGTTTATATGTTGGTATTGGTTTTTTTAATTATCACCAACTAACAAATTTATTTTTTATGTACCCCCAACACACACACACACATATATATATATATATATATATATATATATATATAATTCTTTATTTTTAAAATATTGATTAGATTGATCTCATGTTGTTAGGGTATTAAACTGGGATCCTTCATGTTTATAAATCTAGCAAAGCATATACATAGGAGCTTGTTTAAAAAAAGAAGAAAAAGAAATAAAGAAACAAGCGAAGAAAGAAAACTACAAGATGGGCACCGCAAGGGCCAAAAGCCAGCCAACAAGTGATGACGGTATGGGCCTTATACACGGGCCAGCCAATTGTAGCAAAACTAGAACTACCTGTTATGCACGTGGAGATTCACATCACCCAGTATATTGAAACAGTATACTGAAAGATCAAGATTTCCAAGATAATGTTGTAGTTCAACTAGTCAGGTTTTAGATTTATTTTTTAAAAATTATTAGTTTGAGTCTCATAAATCTTAAGATCACTAGAGATTTATATAATTATTAATTTCAAGACTTGTGGTATTAGTTAAGGTAAACGCAAACTAAGTAATAAATAATAATCAAGAATTCCTCTCATTTTTCTATACTACACTTGCGTATAACCATTATTGCTTCAAAGTCTCATGATAATATTAAAACCAAAGCCCTATAGGTCCCATGCTTCATCTCTTTGGTTGCTTGCAAGATGGAAGAACACTTTAGAATCGGATGCACATGGGCTAGTTTTCAACTAGGGTCACCTTCATCACAAATAGTATCTCGTGGCAAATAACATGGAGCCTTAATTTGACCTCATCTTCTTCATGGTTAACAAGTTAGAACAAGAACCAGTTTGGAAATTATTTTACTTTTCTTAACTAGTTCTCGTCTCTCTTAACAAATCCAACTGAAAATTTTCTATAAGCATATTGTTCTCAGTAGATATAAATATTCACCCATCACATCGGTTCAATTGCTTTTCCTCTGTATGAAAAATGGGTTTCTCTCTCTGTTTTGTTTTGATTTTTTTTTTCTTTTGTTGAATTAGCACACGAAAGAGATAGTTTAAATTATGTTCCTGGCTAAGTTATGTTCAGCTCCGCGTGATCCAGGGTAGTTAGATTTCCCAAATTGTAATTGAATGGACCACGAAGACAGATATTTTGTTGATGTTCTTGGACACCATTTTTGCGTAGACAATATATATATATATAAATTAAACCACTAGCTATTAGCACAATACTGTAGTGATGTGGCAAAATTTAATTGTTCATTCTATAAAGTTATTGTAAGTCTTTGTTTTATTATTAATATGGGTGTTCAGGCCAGCTTGTGCGCATCTCAATTAATTTTACGGGTTTTGAAATTAATGACCATATAAACCTCTAATGACATCATATTATCAACAATAAAACTCAAACTTAAAATTACAAAGAATAAATTTATTGATACTAAATTTTTATTACTGAAACACCTACCTGCTATACGCTTAAGTAATAGTACATATTTGTTGCATGGGATATGAGGCTGGAACTATATCATATCACGTGCTATTCTTCTCTCTTTGGGTTTATATGAAACCAACTTAAAGAATGTGTGAATTGCATGAGTAGAACGATATGGGCTACATCACTGGTTTAACTGTCCTTAACTAACTTTTCTGTAAACTTATTTGATGCTCTAATTAAAAGATGTGGCCTACGTACTTTGTGTAGCTTTTCGGCTTACATGATTTGTAAAGTTGTTTTTATTTCAATTCAGTTTTTTTTTTTATTTCCCTCTTCTTTCGTCTTTTTTTTTCTCATTTTCATCGTAAAACTCTTTTTAACAATTATCTACATTATTTTTGAATTAACTAGGTTCATTTAATCACTACATGACAACTTCTACGCAATTTTATTTTAAGTTTTGTAAACAAAAGAGTCAAGCACTAGGGTTTTTTGGTCAATTTCATCCTCAAAAGTTTTTACCGAATATTTGGGTTGGCTTTATATAGACCAAGTTGACTTTGTTACGCCGAAACAATTTTTACATGATTTAATTTTAAACCCAGGTTAAATAAAAAGTTGGATCAAGAAGTTTTTTCCTGTCAAATTCATCGACTTACATCAAGACAACTTTCACACAATTTAATTTTAAACTCAAGTTATGCAAGGAGTTGGGTGATGAGGTTTTTTTTGTCGATTTTATTATCAAACTTTTTTACTGGTCAGGACGATTGTCTTGTGACCAGTTAAGTTAATTGGATCGTGTCAAAAAAATTTATACATAATTTAATTTTAAACCTGAAATAAATAAGAAGTCAGGTCATAAAATTTAAAGGTTAATCCGTTAGACCGAAAACTAGTTATAGTATCAAATAATTGTTTACCACTTTTAACATTTTTTGTTTTCTTTTAAAAAAATTAATCCAACCTGTGGCATAGAAATATCACTGGTCCATGTTTGTTATTACAATAGAAAATAGTGTTTCTAAAAAAATTTAAATTTTTTTTGTTTGAAATATATATTTTTATATTATTTTAATGTATTGATATTAAAAATAATTTTTAAAAAATAAAAAAATATATTTTTATATATTTTCAAACAAAATACAATTTAAAAAAAACAACTATTATCCCTCTTTTACTTTATTATAACTAAGCTAACTCTGTAACCTTCGCGGCCGGCCTTTAGAGTATATACTTTTCCCAGCCACCTAATCACATTCGCGGAATCAGCCCCAACAATCCAGTTCACTTGTTTCGTTAGCATGGAAGTGGAACTAATCTCCAAGGCCTTCGTGACAGCAAACACTTCCACCACATTTGACCCCGTTATTCCTGCTGAGATGGGAAAATGTACATAAAAGTTGAAACCCTTCCTGAAGGTTCATATAAATTATTTATTTCTATAAACTAATAATAATAGTTACTATATATCACCAGAGTGAACGGGGAAACAACTCTTATTTGCCAATTTCAATTAAAAAAACCAACAAGTCAAGGATCATGCAGGTTCCGAGTTATCATATTTTCCCTCAAACATAAAAGACCACACACATTCTCAACGAGAGTGGAAATCTTTCGAATTCTCCGAAAAAAACACTAAAGAGCATCCCGGGTACAAAGAAATTCTTGGTGCTCACAACCTCACCTTGCGCTGTTAATGGTATGGAGAGAAGTCGATCCAAGCACCCCGATGGTGGTGATTTGTGGTGAGATACAGAAGGATTCCTTATCCTCTCAAGCAAACTGGTTACAACTTCAATGGTGGAGAGTAGAGTTTTTTTTCCGAATTTGAAATAGGTGATCAGAGATACAATTTATGCACGATTGCTTTTTCTCCGGCCTCGAGCAAAAAAATATTTAATCTGTGCGTGGAGGAAAAAGAAAGCTCCTTCTTAATATTGTTGGTCGGTATGGTCTAATATGTTTTTGTAATTTAAAATATATTAAAATAATATTTTTTTAAAAAAGGTAAACATTAAAATATTAAAATCATTCTGAGAAATTATTTGAAAAACAGAAAGCAATGCGAAACGGAAACTTTAAAATTTAAAATTCAAAGGAAGATTCACTGCGAACTTTTATGTGGGGTTAAAGCGACGTAGTTTAAAATTTTAAAAATTAATCTGTCAAAAAGATCCATTATAGAGGGAAAGAACGGGAAGTGCGCGAGAATCATTCCGCAGCATTGTTGTCGGCAACCGCAACACCTCTGCTACTCTTTTGTGTTTTAGAAGAATACTCATGAATTTGGGGTCGTTTTGAAGAACCAAGCTATAAAAGGGCTTGAAAACATATATTTCTTGCGTGGATTTTCATCGTATAAGTGATCTCGGTGGCTTTCAACGCTTTGTCTTGGTACGAACGCTGGAATAAGATCTGGATCGATAAAGCAATAATTTTCCTTTTATCCTTTCCAGCTATCTTTTTAAGCTCATGCTAACAAATGGTGCATCATTTATTTACTTCGTCTGTGATCGTGGTTCCCCCTCCATTGTTCCCGAACCAAAAAATGCTTGCTTCATGAGGAATGGAATCAAATCAAACGGTGCTCATTGGACAATCATTCCACTCATCAGCCAGACTCTATTCTTTACTTGTTGTTGAATTAATGAGCATTTACAATTCTTACAGCTAGTTTCTGTAAAGCTTACAAAAACATTAAGTACACCTACCAGTAAAGAGGTTCTTCACCAAATCCAGTGGGTAGTTGAGAGTACACTCTTCTGAGCATCAGTTGGTTTTTTATAATATAAGATTTAATGAGTATTTAATAGTATGATAATGTTTTTTATAATTCTGACTTGTTAATGTAAAAAAAATATTTAAAAAAAAAACATCATTTATTACCCCACCATGATACCAGCACGCTTTAGTGCTCAAAATTATACAATGGGTTCTAGAGGTTGTTAGTTTAGCTACCTCCAAGGTAGTTTAAGGGTTTGTTTGGCAGTGTGGTTGCGGTTACTTTTCAAATAGCTTTTCGTGCCAAAATGCATGCCAATGATGTTTTTTTATTTTTTAAAAATTATTTTTGACATCAGCACATCAAAATGATTTGAAAACACTAAAAACATATTAATTTGAAATTAATAAAAAAATAAAAAATTTTCAAATTTTATTAAAAGCGCTTTTGAAACGCAGAAACAAACATGCCCTAAGGCACAAGAAAAAATCTAGTCTCAAGATCCGGCTGTCTCCCTCCCTTTTCTAAGCAAGATTTCCACCGATCACGGGGTTGGTATACTGTACATTTGACGAGTTATTGTTTCCATCGGGAAAAAAAAGAGAAGAAAACATATAATTTAACAAGAAATGCACAAATATGAACACAAAGAAACATGGCTCATTTTTTATAATCAAGAATATAATCTTTGACAGAGATATTTCAAGAGATGTGTTTGGTAGCTAAAATTGTTTATTTTCTCTTTTTAACTTTCTGAATTCGAAAAATGACAAACAGAATGGATACAAATCTTGCTTCATATTTTGTACTTTTTATTTAATTATAGGGATCGAGACCCGCTCGCGTCGACGTTGGCGCAGATGAAGCGTCTGACAAAATCTCGGGCAAGGAAATCTTGATGCCACAATTAAATTCAACAGTGACAAGACATGGCCTCTCACCCAGATCGATTTTCTCAGTTTCTCTTTATTTTCCAAGAATCTCACACAGTGTAGGCTGCGTAGCAGCTAGGGGCAACGGTGTGAGGAGGGTTTGATTTTAGGTCAAGAGTCGTAGCAAGAATGATCAGCCATGAGAGATGATCACTTTCTTCCTAGACCACATGGCACATGGGGAGGGACAGGGAAAGAAGAACGGGACAACCAGGAAGATTGTGATGTTTGGTTTGAAAATCACAAAGGACAGAAGATATGATTAAGCACATACGAGATGCAGCAACAAAAAAGGCACCATAATCTCCCGACAAATTAATTAAGATGAGAAACTTTTTTTGTCATCCACGGCCTCGGTCATGGTATCTTATTCCTGCCAGTTCTTTGATTTTGAAATGGTGCATGGCGCACTGGCATGTACTGTTTATGGTTCTAGACCATTCATTGGGTGTCGGGAAAATAAAATGACCCATAAAAACTGTTCATTTTCAACATTAAGCCAATTTTAATGCTAAATTTCTGTTATATTTTACAATTTCTGCAATTAATTCTAGAGTTTCATCATAATGTGAAAATAATGAAATAGATTAGAGTATACCAACTGACACTGAGATACATTAAGATTTGAGATATAATAAAATTATATCAACACTATTAAAAATAAATAAAGTGTGGCAATCAAATTAAAAATTAGGACAAAAAAAGATTGCCTTGCCAGAGCAATGCAATCCCCAACAGGACAAAATTACAGGGGCTCCATATTTTTCAAGCATCTTCGAAGTTTTAATTGCTTTAAACCAATAGAAGCATCTTCACTAGTGAATTAGTAAATTCACCATGCATGAGACTTTATTTTAAAAAAAAATGTAATTGCAATACAGTTGTTGTTTTGACAATAAATACATCAACCCGTCCATGTACAAAACGTACTATCTTGTGTTCCAGATCCATAAAATGTTCTCTCTCTCGTGTTCATTCTTGTTGCTCTTCTTCTCCTATTTCCTTTTATTTCTCTTCACATTGCATGTTCCCTGTTGACACTCCAAACTGGTATTTACAGCCCAGTTGAAATAAGTGTTGTTAAACTCAGTTGATCTAACGGGTTAATTTGATGACCGACCGACTTAAAATTTAAATTGGATATAATTGAATCTGGTGAGAACAACCAGCTACCTAAACAAAATCCATGCCATGTTTAACTGAATTTTCCTAAGAAAAAACATTAAATAGCATTTTAACATATTTTAAAAAATATTAAAATAACATTGTTTTTTTTAATAACTCAAATCAACTTCGATGGACCTATACAACTGCCATCCAAACCTTGGATCAGGTTGTGGACCAAACCGGCTTTTATAAGCATGGTTGAGTCACACACGAAACAAATACAAATAATGAAGACCTCCGTATCAAGCTGGGAGACATACAGCTAGTTTTAGAAGACACCATCCAGTCGCGTCTCATCTCTCCTGGAAGAGAAAAGGAAACCATTATGATGAAAAAGTCGAAGCGGAGTCATAATCTTGCCAGAGTGCATTGCGCTGTTCTTTTATTCTCAAATAAAGGGCGTGAGTTGATGTTCTTGACCTCCCATTGCACGTAAACCTTGACGAACAACAAAGGTCATGATTGGCGAATTTTACTTCGAAGACTATAAAAAGCAAGGTCGAAAGGGAGACACCAATATGGAAAATAAGCTTAAAAGTTTTCACGCAGAGATTAGTCTCATGCTACATCATACACATGAAACAACGAAGACCAGGCAGGAGTGTTTTGGGCGTCGACAAGACCAATGCTTTTCCCCCCACTTGACTTGTAGTTGCGGGGCATCAAAATCCATGACAACAGGGAAAGGTGTGATGAAACACGAAAGCCAGAAAATCTAGTGTGGAATCAAAATAGGATAGCGGTGGGTAAAGTTTCCGGAAGATAAGCGGTCCAGATCAAATCCATAAAGCCGAACACAAAACATAAAAGCAAAGGGGTGACGAGGAATCTGGCATGCTTAAGCATGTTCAAACGACAAGTTGGTTATTGGCCGTTAAAGTCCAGGAAATGTCAATATGGTATGCAAGCACCCCCATCCACTCCCAAAAAACACAGAGCTAGAGCACAGTTGCCTTTTTTTTTTTTTTTTAATTTCCAAGAACAATTGCCATTTTTAAATGACAGGGTTGGCTGACAGAAAATTTATATTTTACAGCAAAAAGGAAAACTTAAACTACCCGTACAGAGTAAAGGATGCCATAATTGATGGAGTCAAATCCCACCCTCTTCTTTGTTGTTTGTACGTGAACTAGTATTACTTAACCCTATTTTGGTTTTATCCTGTTTGTCATAGTTAACCTGCTTGTCTTTAAAATTTATTTATTTATTATTTTTTATTATTTTAATATATTGATATTAAAAATAAAATTTAAAAAATAAAAAATATTATTTTAATATATTTTCATGTGATAACCACTTTTAAATCCTAAAAAAATAAACAACCACAATGCACACCCTGAATGCAATTATTTTTTAAAATTTTGAATATGAGTTCATTAGATTTATGTTGGTTTTGAATTTTGACCTTTCAATAACACTTTCAACAATCAGATTTAGTTTTTCTCGCACTTAATTCGAATATAGAAATTAAAAAGTGCAAATATGAGAGCAATTGAGATTTGAGAGGGCCAAAACTGTAAGCTCCGTTCAAGGCCTTAACCGGAGAGATAGCACCGTTTTTTCCTTCTTTTTTTTCAAGTACAAACAAAATTTGAATACCATCCTAAAAATTCCAGCCCTGTATATGAATCACGTCCTCGGTCCGGACTTCCCAGTTTCGATATATCTTTTCGAGTTTTCGTTGTGTTCCTTTCTTCGGGGTTTTACTGCATTGCACCCCAACTCTCATCTAACAAAAGAAAATAATAATAATAATAATAATCAAAGTTCAGAAAAGATAAAATGTTTTGGCAGCAGTAGCCAAATGGGTTTTGAATATAGAGAAAAGAGCAAAAACAAAAGAGAGACTGCATGTGTTTTTTTAATATCAACATATAAAACATATTTAAAAAGTATTAATTTAATATTTTTTAAAAATAATTTGAAGAATATTTTTAAAAACATGTTAAGACATTAAGGGTCACCCCGAGTAAAAGTTATATATCGGTCACGATAACAAGTTGTCATTCCAGAGGTGTTTTATTTAGTGCTGCCTTATTCTTAATTTGACTGCTGTTCAAACATTAACAGCCTAGAGAGAGCAAGGGTCGCCCCATGATTGGATCTTCTCTTTCTTGATATGTGCACTGTTTGACCCTCTAGGGAGTTGTGATGTGGGGTTGGCGTGGCACGAGCTTCGCTCGAAATCTGGGCTGTTCTGCCCATGCCTGTTTTCTTCAGCAGTGGAGGGGTTTGAATATCTCCACGGTGATCTATTAACTTTGTCCAGGAAATGCATGCTAGTAGTAACCGAGACTCATTTTTTCTCCCTGTTCCCTCTCCATCATGATTCTGTAAGCGTGAGTTTGTTTTTGCTGCTGTGTTTTTTACTTTTAGTGGTGTGGGCTAAAAGTAAAAAACACAGCAGCAAAACTATGCTTGTGTTTGTATCTCACAGTAAACGTATTGTAAGATGATTTGCATTTAGCAAAGCTTTTTCCTACAGTGGCGATTCCGTTTCCAATTTGAAGTATCTTTTAAAAACACCCCTGTATTTTATCATAATGGTACGAAGCTCTAAGAGAGGAGAGGGTGGGGGAGGAGGAGGGAGATCAGAAGGGAATGAATAGACCAAAATACTTCGAAGAAGGTAATATTTTTTTTCATATACATGGAGATTAGTCGAGATGCGTCGATGCATAAAATTAATTTAAATATTCTAATTAAATAAAATAAATAAATAAATAAAAATAAAAGTCTTAAAATCCTTTCCGGTGTGAGATTTTTCTTTAATATTTTAAATTAGGAGTAGGCAGGCTGTCCAAGCAAGGTCTGATGGGAGGAGAGTTTTATCAATGGAAAATACTGATCTAGTACACCAAAAATACACGTAACTCGTCATTGTAGAAACTATACTACACTTGCTGTTTACATTTTTAATTAATGAAGCCGATTGGAATTGGATACGCTCGGGCCGAGAATCGCGGTCCTCTGATATCGTCAATCAGCATGGAATCCAAGTGCCGAATGGCTGTCCATGCAATCTTCTTATCTTGATTAGGAAATCATATGATAGTGCCTAATGATTATACACATAATGAGACACTGAACATACAATTAATCCAGCTAAGTAACCATTACAGCCCCTGTCCAGGTCTAACTCAGCCAAGGATGATAAAAGTTTTTTTTTTTTTTTAACATTATATGCAAAATACAATATAAATTTGAATTGTAAAATTATAATTAATTTTTTAACTAATTATATATTAACAATTCTAGCTAAGAAATTGAACTACATTAAAATCTAATTAAAATCTAATAAAGTGAGTTAATAATATTATAATTAATAAGTGATCTAAATAAAATGAGAGATATAGATAGTATAAATCAATGAATTGATGATATGGAGAAATAATAATTATTAATAAATAAATAAATAAATAATAATAAATAAATAATAAAAAGTTTTCATGCAACCCGAATCTCTAATTTTCGCATATTCTTTGTAAATTTGAGTCCTGGTTTTAAAATATGTTATTCTCTCTCGTCTAAATGAATTACTGGACCTACAATATATGGTTGAAAAGCTTTAGTTGTCTACTTTCCAGCCCAACTTTAATCGCTGCAAAATTTCACCGGTAACTCTAGATATGTCCAAAACAATACATGAAAGTCTAGTTTGACATATTTGACAAGATTCATCTACTAATTTTAACCCTTAGAAATATTATGTCCCCGAACTTCATTTGATCTGGAAAATTACCACAATATATTTTTATGTGTCTAATATTTCGATGTAAAATATTATTTATATTCAATATATAGTTTGAAAGATATGTTCAATCTCGCAAAACTAATCAACAAACATTTTAAGATCAAATTTGAACCTGACTTTGTTCATGTCACAAATTTACTGATTTTATCGATTTTGCATGAGTTAAGTTTGATTTTAATGGTTTTCGAGTTTTAGTCCAATTTTACATGTTAGATACATGTTTTTTCATAAAATCGTATGATTTTACGAGCTAACTCATGATTTTAACAAAAATGAACCCAGCCCAAGAAATAGTTGCTGGTTAATAGAGTCAATTTATCAGCGAGTCAACCTATATCTATTTTAAAATGATAGTTTTTTATTTTTTTTAAAATAAAACAATTTTATTTTAATAAAAAAATTTAAAATAAAACAACATTGTTTTGAATAACTTTTTAAAAAATAAATTCTTAAAATTGATATGATTATTTATACTCTGATTTTTCCGTTTCAAATAGATCTCATATTAATCTATTAGGTCTTATAAATTTAACCGAATTAATTTTTGATAAACCGAGTTTTTAGCAGTATATCTTTACCAAAAAATATTATTTCAAAAAAGATTTGTGGGTATAAATTTTCAGAAAAAATAAGCACACCTCAGTGAATGTGCACTGAGTATGGCGCTAACCAGACCCTGAGACGCTGGTTTTGAATTTTTTTAAAGTAAGTTTTTAAAACTGATATAATTATTTCTACTTTGATATTTCTTTTTCTAATAAATCATTTTTCAACCGATTTAATTTTTAACTTGATTCAAAACCAAACCCAACCATAACTATGCTCTGTGTTGACAAATCACTAATTTAATTTATGCACGAGGCATGCTCCATTGAGCCTGTCCTTCAAAGAAAAAAAAATTCACAAGGCAGCTAAAAAATATTATCTGGTAACTCAGGAAGTTATTGTTTATCAGACACGTGCTCCTACAAGTCTCTAAAATACTCTTTCTCTGTTTCATATTTGACGGAGTTCTCCTAGTTCTTCCCTAACCAGAGTGTGTTTGTTCAGTTGTACTTGAAACCATCCACGTGCTCGCATTTCACAGCTGTGAATATCAATTAATGAATTGTTCGAAAACAAAAAATAATCATGAACTGGAGGGGATGGTTTTCCAAGATAAATAACATGCTAGTCTAAACAGGAATTTAATTCGTTTACCAAAGTAGATTTATTTTATTATTAAAGAATTGACTCAACTGTCCCAGTCCTGATAAACGGCTGCGTATGAGGCTCGTAATGTGCCCATGCGCGTCACTGTGCATCTGCTCATCACAGTCCAAGGCTAAAAACCAACGAAGGATCAAAACAGACGTTTTTTTAACAAAAAAAAGTTTCATTGTTAGAAAAACAAAAAGAAAAGGTAGCGTTTTTCCTAACCAAGATATATTTTAAATATTTTTAAGAAAATTCAAGAAGGGGGAGGAGATAAAATAAAAGGGTGCCTGCGACAAATGAAAGTTGCTTGCATGTGGAAAACCGCCTATACCCCACTCGGATTCTAGGGAATTTTTCTACTAGGAAACAAAACCACACGGTTTTCAGCCTCAAAACAATTTTTCCCCCCTCAAAGCTCACATGTGCTCTTGTTTTTTCACCATCACAAGCTTGACTTTTACGCCCAAGCGGTTCATGGTCCCCCAGCTGCTTCAAGACGTGTCTTTGCGATAGTTGTGTGTGACGAGTGACAATGGTGGCAAAATTGTTCTCCTAATCACCCCTACCGAATCCCTATAAATTCTCCCTCATCCCCTCCTAACCTTCTCCACTCCAGCGCCTAACATTTTCACTAGCCTGCTCTCTTTTCCTCTCTCTTTTCATGTAATAACCGTCTCTCTTCTCTCACATTTGCTTTTCAAAATGTTGTTTCTCTTGTTAAATGAACCTAACAAAAAATGAGCAAGGTGGGTTTTTTTTTATAAAAAAACTAAACTGGTTTACTCCTTTGTGCAGGAAAATGGCTCTAGCTGGATTTATCTTGGTGGGTCTCCTTGCAATGGTTTCATCTGTTAATGGTTATGGTGGTGGAGGGTGGATTAATGCCCGTGCAACCTTCTACGGAGGTGGTGATGCTTCCGGCACAATGGGTATGCCACTTTGCAGAAGCGAAGAACCTTTTTAAGAAATTAAACCCTTCAGGGCACACCATATGACTAATTTTGCTGGTTTTGATAAAATATGTAACTTCAGGTGGGGCTTGCGGTTACGGGAACTTGTACAGCCAGGGGTATGGTACAAATACTGCAGCTTTGAGCACAGCTCTGTTCAATAGCGGGTTAAGTTGTGGGTCTTGCTACGAGATTAGGTGCGTGAATGACCCCAAATGGTGCCTGCCTGGCTCCATTTTGGTCACAGCCACCAATTTCTGCCCTCCAAACAATGCCCTGCCTAACAATGCAGGGGGGTGGTGTAACCCTCCTCAACACCACTTTGATCTCTCTCAGCCTGTCTTCCAACACATTGCCCGATACAGTGCTGGTGTTGTACCTGTGTCCTACAGAAGGTAAGTCTCTAGCTTCTTGAGCTTCAAATCTAACCATGGAGGGATATATGGTCATGAATAAGGGTGTTTTAATGAAATTAATCTCAATTTTTTCCTTAACGAGTTTCTGGTGAGGGTTATTTACGTCTTTAATCAGTCTCTTCATGTTCTTAAATCCTTTCTTCACGGTTCAGGTCCTTTTCATAACTCTAATTTGATTGCAGTCAACCTTTCCCTCTCTAAACTTTCCCTTCCTCAGTGATTTCTGAGGTTTAATAAAAAAAATTCAGATTCATGTCCCAAGACCAGTTTTTGAACTAAACATAAAGGGCAGTTTAAGTTCTTAGCAAGGTCCCCGCTTTACCACTTTCTTACCACGAACTGTGAGAGAGAAAGTTCAATTTCCTCTTGGAATTTGGAAGCTTACCCTTCCCTCATAAGGAGTTCTCTTCTTTCTGGCTTTAGTAGCAGTGTTAACTGTCTTGGTGGCGGGTTTTTGTAGGGTACCCTGCAGAAGGAGAGGAGGCATAAGATTCACAATCAATGGTCACTCCTACTTCAATCTAGTCCTGATAACCAACGTTGGTGGTGCTGGTGATGTGCATGCTGTGTCCGTCAAGGGGTCTAGGACTGGATGGCAACCAATGTCAAGGAACTGGGGGCAAAACTGGCAAAGCAACAATTATCTTAACGGACAAAGTCTTTCCTTCAAGGTCACCACCAGCGATGGCCGTACTGTGGTCTCCTACAATGCTGCTCCCTCTAGCTGGTCCTTTGGGCAGACCTTCTCTGGTGCCCAGTTCCGCTAGGGACCGACACTGTGTGCCTTCTGTTCTTTCAGCATGCTAAAGTTTCAGCATGTTAGCTCTATATTTATTTAGTACTTATTATCAGAAGTAATATTAGTATGATTTTATTAGTACTAATATATACTTGTATCTCGATTGGAGGTCAGTATTAGGTTCTCTTTGGTCAGGATGAGAAGGGCTTTTTTAATTGGCACTCTCATTTTGAGCTAATTGAGTCACTCAGGGGTGTCCTATTCAAGGGACACTCTTTATTAGTCTTGGGGCTTTTCCTTTTTTTCTTCCGCCGTTGAAAAGGGCGGAAGATTATGGCAGGGGTGGACTTTTACCACCCGCCGCTAGTATTTTGAGTAGTTGCTCTTCTTAATTTCGCTCCCCCGCAGCCTTAAAGGGATTTGGGAGCTGCGTTTTTTTTTTTTTTTCGTTCTTGTAAGCTGACTGTGATCAGCGTCCGGTGAATTATGTCCTTGGGTTTTTATGTCTGAAATTTAAGACTAAAGTGTAAATTTCCAATTTCTACTAGTGATGAAAGTGGTGATAGAGTGCTGTTATTCCCAACTATCCTCTGTTGTCTTTCTCGTCTTCTCTTGTGCGTATGACAATGCCCTTCCTTTTGTATTCCAGTGGGACCGGCACCCTCCAATAAATAAATTATGAAAGATGTAATTAAAATCAGTGGCAAGCTAATTGACTAATTGGGCTACCCGAAGGCCTGTAGCTGGTTCTTCATAAGTTCCAAATTCAAGCTAAGCCTTGTGATAATCGATCAATCCAAGCCTAGACCCCATTTGCCCAACCTCGCACACCATCGCGATAATGAATCCAAATGCACGAAGGCTATACAACCAAGGTTTTGGCCTTGTGCTCTTAAATGTTATTTAAATTGATTTTGAGTGTTTTTTATATAAAAAAATTATTAAATTTATGTTTTTAATTTTTTTTGAATATATTTAAGAAAAAGTTAGAGGCATAGCCTACTTTCTTTCTTCTTTTTATTTTATTTTTTGTCTTGGTCTTTATGCTGCTGCACTTATCTGCCTTCACCAACCAAAGATCAAGTTTCCAGTATAAAAGTTGAAAGACAGTTCTTCAAGAGATTTAAGCGAGCTTTTACTCTTGACTCTGATTTGAGTTTTGAATATTGATGGTTAAGGAGGAGCATCCCTGGGGACAGACATCCAAAGCCAAAGGCTTTATATTGTTGAAGGTCGTCCTAAGAGTTAGAAGTGTACGAGGTGTGGCAAATAAAGACGATTAACTGATGGCTTGGTATTTAGATTTAGACTAGTTTACAGTGACGCACGGGTCAGATTACTATTGATATTGATATCACACATGACCAAGTAGGGTAATCTTACAGTATTTAGATATAGTGCTTTACACGGATTTAAAATTAAACTATATAAGATTTATTTTAATATGATTTGTTCAAAGACAAACCCGGTTAATTAATAAAAAAATTTAAAAATAAAATTGACAGAAAAACCCTCTTGATCTAACTCTTTGCCTAGCTAGATTTTAAATTAAATTATATAATTTTTTTTTAATATGACACCAGCCTCTCGATTAAAAAAATAAACTAGATGGTGAAATTTGACAGAACAAAAAATCTTTTTATTTGATTATTTGACTAGTTTGAGTTTAAAATTAAATTATTAAGAAGTTGATTTAATATAATTACTCCCATTCAAAATCAATTTAAATGTTATAAGGATGAAATTAAAGAAAATAAAGGAAAAGAAAAGGTTATTAAAAAGAGAAAAAAGAGAAAGAGAGAGGGGGAAGAGAGTGCACCTGCATATGAACAGAAAAGTAAGGCCAATGCAAAGGCTGAGAGTTCTCTTATAGCCTGTTTGGCTCTGCGATTGAATCTGTGTTTGATCAAATTTTAAATTTTTTTTTTTGTTAAAATTGAGTGTGGTTTGTATTTTTTGGATCGTTTTGATGTGCTGATGTCAAAAATGATTTTTAAAAAATAAAAAAACATCATTGACATGTATTTCGGCACAAAAAGCTATTTGAAAAGCAATCACTACCACACTGCCAAACACCCTAACTATAGCTGAAATGGAATGATCTTGGCGTAGGTGGTAAATTTAATTTCAGTTAGCACTGTTGGGATAACGTAGACCTTAAAGAAAACACAGGATTTTTTTTTATTGCCACCAACATTTCAAAAACAACTAGGGCAAGTTAAGATTACAAGAATTTGAATTGTCTTCTCTTCTCGCACTTGCCACGTTTTTCTTTTTTTTGGGCGTACCCTAGATGGTGACTCGCATTTAACTGTAAACGGGAATCTGTCAAGTTTTATCCCCGCCGGTGTGTGCATAGCTCCACTTGTTAAATTCCTGGTTTATCCTCATTTATTTGTGTTACAAGTCAAAATCCGAAATAACTCAGCAGAATAAATGATACTAGCTAGCGGATGAACAACCTTTTTACTTCTTTTATTGTTTTTTTGAATGAATCAAAAAACCATTTGTCAGTTGCGCTTTCTTTGACAGTGCCTGGTGTCGATGAAGCAGGTCATTTCATATCAATGTCTCCTCTGCTTGTCACTTGCCTTCCAGTCTCTTTATGGGAACATCGCCTCAATATTCATTGTGTTTAGTTACACGAATACCATCAGAGAATAGGATAAAAAAACCAGATATGTTTGTTGTTACTATCGAATTAACAGAACGTTTTCTTCTTGTTTTTTTATTCTCCTTCTGAGAAATTCACATGGGAATTAACCCCTTAGCATGGAGGCTCGGTACTGGTAAAATGGATCGAAGTGGTAGTCCTGGAGGTTCCTGAAGATAACAAATGAATGGGAGATCACATGGAACCTGTTTTTCAAATCCCGAAGGTAATAAGATTTGAAAGATTCAACAACCAAACAAAATACATGAAGGAGGTGGGCATATCTATTCACATTTGAACTCTGATAGCAACTGTGCATGAAGAGCATCAAGGATCGAAATACTCGAGACAAGATAAGAGCCGTGTACTGTTGAAATTTCTCGGAAAGTTCAAGTAGTTTTATTCCCAGTAATTCTTTGAAATTAGCGATTGCTAGATATGTAAACATTGATCTCTCTCTCTCTTTTTAATTCTTTTATAAAATTTAATTATCATTTACGTTTTACCTGGATTGGCAATTACTGGGGTATTAGGAGACTTAGTGCTAGATATGTTTTACAGTTAGTTTTTTAAATATATTTTTGTTTAAAAATATATTAAAATAATATTTTATTTATTTTTAAAATTTTATTTTTAATATAAACATATTAAAATAAAATACAAACTAAATAATAGAATTCAATTTCGATTGACTCGTCGGGGCCACAATCCCACACGAGGCATAGTTACATGAAAGTAGACCTGCATGTGCTGGGGAGTGAAAATACACAACTTATTGGTAGAGGTGTCATCCTCCCACCTCGTGAATATTTATCCCAAATTTGGATATAAATAATTTATTATGTTTATATTATATATGTATATATAAATAAATTATGTAATTTTTAAATTTGTTATGGTATATGTCATTTATTTAATATTGATCACATGAACCCCAATAAAAAATTATATTGGACAGAAACTATCAAAAAATAATATAAATTATCTATTGAAGTCTTATATAATGATTTAAATTTTTAGGTTGAAATGATTATTTAATTTGTTATTAAAATTTTGATGATTAAGTAGTCATGATTTCAAATTTTATCATTGTTAAAGAATCATCTCAACCTAATCGTTTAAGTTGTTAGATGAGGTCTTAACATATAATTAATTTATATTATTTTCTAACAATAATGCATATCCCAACAAATAAAATTAAACATAAAATAATATAAATCTTTATAAATTACAGGTTTAAAAGATATTCTTGAATGAATGTAATGGAAAATAATTTAAATTATATCTTATGCGTCACCCATCAAAAATAAAAAAAATTAAAGTTGAGATGAATATAGATTACCTGTACTTCTTATATAAATGGAAACAGTTCAAAATTAAATTAACTCGGAGGTGTAGCGAAATTTAAATGGAAATTCATGGAAGATTAACTCAGCTGAGATGAATTAAATTGTATGAACTTTAAATAGAATCCACAAAATAACTACATTTTCCCTTGTTGAATACTGAAACAGTGCAAGAAGCAAAATATATGGCTATTTTGTGCTATTAGCATGGAAATTTTAAAATTTTGCTGAAATAATAGAATTGAATTTTTTTAATAAAATAACATAGATTATAGTTGTTATAGTTTAAAAACACGATATATAAAAAAAATTGATATTGAAAAATTCAACTGTGTCTATAAAACACAATTTCCTCATGTCTCTCTTTGGAATCGCGACAGGCAACGAGAGGCATAAAAACGTATTTCGAGGCTTGGAGATGAAGGGGAAGTGATTTGTTTGTGTTTTATGGCAAAAACCAATTGTTTATGGCCATTTTTTTTTTTAGAGAGGGAGGGGGGCCGGCAGTCAATTTTAGCGATTTCAAAATAACAACAGGGTACGCTGTCGTTCTAGGCCATGAGAGGGTAAACTATCACGCTTTATAAATAAATGTGATATCCATTAAACATCGTGTTTTAAAATTGCGACAGGCTAATACTGTAGTTTTTTTTATTTTTAAATTATATCATTTCATTAATATTTTTAATTTATGGTTTTAATTTTTTAAAAATTAAAATATGTATCGATTGACGGGGACTCGGGGAGGTCAAACAAACTCTCGTTTTGTGATTGCCGTGTTGCCAACTGGCGGCGAATCTGGAGCCACGTGAAAGGAGTCCGGTTTTCTGACACACCACTCTTTTTCTTACCAATCGACGGCTTCTCGCTCTCCACGACAAAACTGCTTTCGTGGCGATTAGACAGTGTACGAGCTAAGCCTTTAATATACTCTGGATGTTTTTTTCTTTTTATTCTTTTTACGGATCGTATGAATAATGTTTTTGTGCGTTTTTAACACCTTTTACCTTTTGTTTGATAATTAGATTCTGTTGATAAATAAATTGATTTTAAATATTTAAAAGAGATAAAATCAGATTTATTTTATTTTTTTATATTATTTTCATTTTATTTTTTCAAAAGTTTTTTTAAAAAAACTAGATTAGTGTTTTTTTAAAAAATAATTTTAATATTAAATTCTTTCTTTTTAAAATTATAAACCAGAGGATTTAGTATTTAATTTTATTTTATAATACTTTAAAAATTAAATTTCTTTTAAAATTTAAAAGGATTCCCAAAAAACTAGATGCGATATGTTTTGGACAGTTTATCGTAGCCGCCCCATGTGACTCGCCGTATATTCCGGTTCCTCACTTGTAATTGTGTGTTATGGTGACATTTTACTAACAACAACAAGAAGTAATTAATAAGAATTTAGAATTAAAAAATTTGTTTTTTTTTATTTATATGGATGTTTGGGCCAGCTTGCGCGTATCATGATTAATCCCATGATCCACTGAATATCTTGCAAACCCAGTAAACATGTAAGGCACTGCGAGAGTGACAGACATATACAAGGAGGTTCGAACCCGGGTGCATATAAAGAGAA
>Ga0307516_10000967_pt1 | contig 39660 bp, 48 predicted proteins | sample 19_EM_MG_FD_203310 | JGI IMG/M metagenome (GOLD analysis project Ga0307516, IMG submission 203310) | Populus trichocarpa ectomycorrhiza microbial communities from riparian zone in the Pacific Northwest, United States - 19_EM | ecosystem: Host-associated > Plants > Roots > Unclassified | place... | reverse complement strand
GCCCCCCCCCGCCCCCCCCCCCCCCCCCCCCCCCCCCCCCCCCCCCGCCCGCGCCCCCCCCGCCCCCCCCCCCCCCCCCCCCCCCCCCCCCCCCCCCCGCCGGCGGTGGTCCGAACTGCGATTTTGAGGCTGCCAGCAAGTACATGCGTGTGAGGGCCCGGCGTTACTTTCGATGCCCGGACCCACGGTGACGGCATACTGCCGCACACGGAGCCATCCGCCGGACGAATCGAGTCTGCATACTGGAGCGTGCTCAGGAGCTGTGTGAGTGCCCGACGCCCGCAGTCGGCGAGACCCCTTGTTTTGTTCGCCGGGGGGCACGGTTCGTCTGCGCTTCGAGGATACGGCGAGTGATGGATTGTGCATTCGGCGAAGCGACATCACGAGAAATCACGCGCTGGGGGATCTGGCACCGCCACGAATGCGAACAGGAATTCCCAGATGATCCCCGGACACACACACAGGGCGTGGGAGCGGGAGGCGGCGCCATCGTGCATCGCCGTGCGGGCTGCGAAGCTGACACTCAGCTACCCGGCTCGCCGGACGTGTAGCGCGCTACGTATGGCCGCAGGCGGGAAGAGCATTGCGGATCGGCACTGGCCGCTTGGTGCGGGCGGGGGGAATGCGGGGTGGGACCGTGAGGGCTGGCGCTAGGCAGTGCTTGGAGGTTCGTCAGTGGCACTGACGACGAACGGGCCCCAACGGTAGATGGGTGTTTGGGACGGCGCTAGCCAACGGAGGGAGGGGCGCTGTTGCTGCCGAAGCGCTCTACCAGCCCTGCATCAACCGGCCGAGCCAAGCGTTGGCCGGCCGGCGCCAGAGGAAAACCGTGCTCCGCGCACTCCGGCTGCGGCTGGTTGGCGAACCCGCCAGCCAATAGGTTGGGGGGAGGAAGTGAGCATGCGTACATACTGCCAGCTCACCAACCAGCCCAGCCTGGCTCGCCGGCCGGGCGCCTGCCAGCTGGCCCGATTCGGAAACGGTATCTTACGGTTGACCTGCATGACTTACCCCACAGTAGCGATAAGGGAAAAAGGTGGGTGTTTACCATCGTTTCATGTTGTGCGTCGTCCTGCGTAGCTAAACCCCTTCTACGCGCGGTAACGGCTGTGCCGCTGCTTTCAGCCGGCGGTGCTCCGCAATTATATAATTCACCCTTTTCCTGCTTTCCCTCGGTGTCTTTATTGGCCGCTGCCCGGTTCAGCATGTCTAGCTTGTCCAGCGGGCCCAGTTTTTGTGGCTCCTCCTCCAGCTCCAGAGGTTCCAGCTGGCCCACCTCCACCTCATCCTGCCGCTCTTCCTCGCCATCCACCCAATCTTCCAGCACGTCACCCAACACCCTGCCGACACCCGAGCTGCCCAGAGCCAGCCGTCCGGTCAAGTGTCCTCCCCCAGCCTCCGTCTCTGTCGCCTTCCCGTCTCGTTCTCCTTTGCCTCCGCCTTCCCGTCTATTCCGCCCGCTCCCCGGCCGTCGCCGTCCCAGCGGCGATGAGCGCCGACGAAGCGCATCCACGCGTGCCGCCGGGGGGTATCGTGCTCCAGCAGGGCCTCGGCGGCGACATCCTGCGGCCTGAGCGGTTTGGGGCCGCGCGTGCGGCGCCAGAAGTTGGTGCTCCGGATGACGTTGTCGGTTACGAGGAACCACCAGTCTCTGTTTTACAGCGGGTGTTAGTGAGCGAGTGTCTCGAATGGCTTTTTTTTTACGAGTTTGGACGGCAAACGGGGAGGGAGAGAAGGAAATGGCAGAGGAAGACTCAAGACGTATTGGATGGGACCGAAGTGAATGATGGTGAGGATGATGATGATGATGATGAGATGGATGATATAATGAATCTCGGGCCCCCTTTTTCCCCTCCAGTGCTCTTGAGAAAGAAAAAATGTAGGGTGGGAAATAAAATAAGAAGTATGTTCAAGAAGGTGGGGAAAAAATGGTAGAAAAGGAAGAAGACGAAGAAATAAAATAAAAAACTCCCAGTTTCTAACAACAGAATGGTAAAATATGTAACTCAAGAATCGAAGAAAAGAAAAAGTAAAAAAAAAGAAGATAAAAGTACAAAACCAAGGTATAAGTGCCAGCGGCCAGCTCTAAGAAGGTAAAATGTTGTGTGGTGTGTGGGGCATGAGAAGATCATGATACAAGACAGATTGCCCTCCCAAACCGAAAGGAAAGAAGAAAATAGAAAATAAACAGAGAGATATAAAAGCAAAACCAGAACACCCACCGCCCCGCTCCACAGGACTCAGAAACAGTCCAGAGCATTGGGCGTAATTGCGCCATAAGATAGAAAAGAAAAGTCAAAAAATCAAAAAGACAAGCGAAAAATAAATAAATAAGAAGCAGAAGACCAACCCAGAAACACCAAAAAAGAGAAGCCAAAAAAGCAGGACCAAGAAGCAAAAAAAATCCTCACCTAATAAAACCCTCGCCAGCCTCGTAGTTCCGGCTCTCGAAGGGGCTCTCGCCCCAGACCCCCCAGTTCTCATGAATATCCGTGCAGATCCTCTCCTCGTCCTGGTAGCCTCCCATGCGGCTGCCCTCCTGCGCATACTCCAGCATGAAGTCCCGAATTTCCCGGAAGGGAAGGACATCGATGTAGGGATGGCGGGGCGCCGTCAACTGCCTCTCCGTAAGCTGCACGTCCGCGGCATTCTCCGGAACAACCCATGGTTCCTGCTGGTGGAACGGCGACACCGATTCCTCCTTGTAAACAGTGCCGTCCTCCATGTTCAACATCTTCCCCACCTGTCTGGTCGCGTTGAAGAATTTGCTGTAGTTGACCGAAAGGTAGAACTGGTCGCGCGCCATCGCCGGGTTGGGATGGTAGGGGTTCGGGTTCACTGCCGGGTTCGGCGAGAAGTCGGAGGCGAGCTGGGGCAGCTCGGCACCGTACGAGGCGGGGTGGTCGAGCGCGCTGTAGCCGGTGAACGGGCGCGGCGAGGTGGAGCCGATCTCGGGGGAGCTGCTGAGGTAGTCGCTGTGCGCGTAGTGGTGCTGGGGGCTGAGGTCCCAGACGCCGGCCTGGAAGCCGGCGGCGGTGGATTCGACGGAGCAGACGTCGACATTGGTGAAGAGAGGACCGAAGTCGCCGGCGTAGTAGTTCTTCGAGGCCGACTGGACGGCGGAGAACGGGAAGGCGGAAGCGGTGGGGGTGGTTGGCGAGGTATCCGAGGCGGTAGTGGCGGAACGGGGCTCGGCGGATCGCGTGCGAGGCACCTGCAGCTTCCACTGGTCGGGCTTGGTGCGGATGGACTGTGCGCTTTTGGCGCGATTCCGCTTGGCGACACGGCCCGACGCAGTTCCGCCGGATGTGGGCGCTCTAGGCTGCTTGGCGATTGGCTGCTGCGGTTGCTTGGCAGGCTTCGGCGCCGCGGCGTTCGCGGCCGCCGACGCACCGCCGGCCTGCTTCTCGAGCTCCTCCAGCCTCTCCTTGAGCTTGCGCCGGTAGTTGCGCTGCGCGAGGCGGTTCTGGATCTTGCGGCGCTCGGCGAGATCGGCGACCTGTCTCCAGTCGTCGTCGGCGGTCTTCATGACCTGCGAGCTGTCGTAGCCGTTGCCGCTGCGGCCGAATCTTATGGACATCTTGGGGTGAGGGAGTGAGGCGGGAGTCCAAGGACAAAGCAAGAACACGGGGGCACGACGCGAGTCCGGGAGCGGGCGGGGCGGGAGGGAATGGCGGGGGGGGGGGATCGGAAGCCGATGCTATGGAAAGCTAAGGGTATGTATTGAAGACCGCGCTCGATGAAGATGAAACTCGGAGCAGACGGATGAAGCGGAGGGGCACCTTTTTATCTCGTCTCAACTGTGCATTCCCGTAATAGACACCGCCAGTATCAGGGCCTTCTCGAAGAACCTGAAACCAAGGGGGAGGAGAGCCGAAGGAGCAGCCGGAGGACGAGCAGCAGCGGAAGAGGGGAGCAGGAGCATGCGGGGATACGCGAATCTATTTCTGGATATGCGGATAATTATTGGCGTCGTTCGCACCACGGCTGCTGCATAGCGCGCTATATTTGGGAACACTGTTGGGGATCGAGCAGCATGAAACGGTGTTGGCAGGCGCGTAGCAGCCGGGCGGCGAAAACGGACCGGGTGGCAAGGGCCGGCCGGCCGGCAGCGTGCACGCGACCGGCGAGGCAGCCCCACGACGAGACCGGCGCGCGCGACCAATAGGCAGCCAGCCTGAGTCTCGGCACGGCCAAGGCGGGCACCACAGCCACACGACCGCGACGGGTTCTGCGCGTGAGCCACACGTGGCTGGGGCGATCGCGGCCAACAGCCGAGCCCCTGGTGGCAGTGCGGTCGGAACCGCCGCGCTGGAGACGAGGCCGAGTCCTCGTCGACGTTCGACATGCCGATCTCGCTGGAGCACTGCGGCACGCCGCCGCCCCCGCTAAGCGCTGCTCGCTCCGTCGAGGTGCCGGTTCGCGGGGCGGCGTTGAAGGCGAATCCGCGCTTCCAGGCAGCCTGCTCCCTTGCGGACGGCGCCGTGTCGTGCCGGTCCGCCCGCGGTTGCGGTCGTCGATTCTGGCAGCAGCCAGCGCCAGCTGTGGAGAAGTTCGTTCACGATCGCGACCGCGTGCAGGTCCCGTCGCCGCCCGTCGCCAAGGCTGCAGGATTGGCCTAGAGGCCTCCGCTGTTCAGCCTCACGGAGGGTGGACAATCTCCCGCGGGGAACGCACGCGCGGAAAGCAAGAAGCCCGTGTTCTGCTGCTACTGCAGCCCTACGGTTCGCTCGGTGTCGTGTCATCTCCTCCACCCTCTCCTGGCCTCCCTCTCTCGCCACTCCGGCCGCGACAGAGCCCGCGACAGACACCCAGGGCCTGCTAACATCAGCCGTTGGGAGCCGCAATTAGCATCCACCCTAACGCTGCTGGTCGCTTCACCAGCGTGCCATGTCGATCCTCCCACAGCCCGCCAAGTGCTTGTATGTGCTGGGGATTGTTTTTTTCAATCGATAACACCGACTCGGCAGCCCGGATCGATATCGATCTGGCGCCAAAGCTGCCGCGTTTCGCAATCGATGGTGGGGCTGTGATAGCGGCGTACCTGCACCTGCCAGCCGGCGGTTGTAGTGGAGTGGAGCAGAGTGGAGACGATTGGCGACGCATGGAGACGAGTGGAGCCGAGTGAGTGGAGACGGGTGGGTGGGGACGGGTGGGTGGAGGCGCGTGAGTGGGGACGAGTGGAGACGAGGCGGTGAAGACGACTGGAGAGACGACTGGAGACGAGCCAGTGGAGACGGCTGGAGACGGCTGGAGACGGCAGTGGAGACGAGTGGAGACGGTAGGGGACAGCGGGCACTCTACGGGCGTGTCCCAACAGAACATAGGCGGTCCTAACAAATACGAGTGCAGTGCAGCGCAGAGTATGCAGTCTGCCTGCGATGTCTCCGTGTCCCCCCCATTCATCCAAGTATCAGAATACGCACTTCGGCACCCCGTCCAAGCACCCAATCCAAGCACCAAGTATCGAACAGCCTCGCAGCCTTGCGCCCGACCGCAATCAGAGGCGAGTTTGCGGTTAAGGCCCCCGTCCGCCCGTCCCTTGTGGTTACGCTCCGTCTCTAATAATGGACTCTGCATACTTTCGCGAGCTACCGACCGGCCAACCGCGCAGTCGGCAGAATTCCGCCCAGGCACCCAGTCGCTGTCGCCTAAACGAGTGGCTACGCCCGGGCACGCACTTGTGATCGAAGCCTTTCCCAACCCGGCAGCTCGACGTGTCACGGCTTCCCTTCGCCCCCAGCGTTCCCCGTCGACATACATACCTAATCGCTCGATCGTGTATGTGTGTCCTATCTACTTGTGTACACTAGATACTTTTCTCGTCAAGGCGGAGCAGTCCCGAGTATCTATCTAGAGTGCCTATACATCGCACTCGACGTACATCGGCCGTCCCCTTCCAGGGACATCAGCCACAGAGCCGCGACAAACAACAATAGCCTCCCGCCTCACCTTCCCTTCCTCCTGATGTGTGTGACGCGACCGGCGCAATGTGATGGCCGCTGCTCCGCACAAAACAAAACAAAAAACAAAACTCCATAATGCTGGTTGATAGTCTAAGAAGTAGGTAGGTTACTATACGTGACAACGGCCACAACGATAATAAGCCACAGCTTAAAATAATTTCGCACGATTCAGCCCTGTAATTCCACATTTCAACTGTTTGCCACTCTGCGCTTCTTTCATTTCATCTGGGTGGTCACCCACGGAACCTCCGTGTCTCGCTCTCTTTGTTGTTCGTTCTTCTTTTCTCCTTCTTCCTACTCTCTGTCTCTGCTCCACGATTACATCGCTCCTCCCGCTCTACCGGCCGACCTCACTCCCTCGTTCCTCTCCGCTGACCGAGCACAGCCTCAGTAGCCACTCGTCCGCAACACCACGTCGAGATCCCTCAACTCACAAATTCCCTAGAGCGAACAGTTACGCCGCTCCCGGGATTTCACATCAGAAACTGTGCCCTTCTGAGCCCGTCGCCTCGATTCCGGCGCCGAAGGGTTTCCCGTCGCTGCCGGAAAAAGATGGCCAAGACTTACCATGTCAGCTTCGCTCACGGAGGCTCCAGAAGGCGAGATGCCGATAACAGGAAGCCCTCTGCGAAGCCCGAGCATGCTGGCAAGCATGGCGGTGGTAGCAAGAGTAAAAAGAAGATGAGGGAGCATCCGCTTGCCGAGGAGTTCTCCGGTATGGCTGTCAATATCGATGAGCCGGACTCGCACGGAATTCCCTTGCTTGCCCTCTGTTTCTTTCGATTCCCCATCCTGACGCACTTGACAGAGACCCTCGAAGAGTCCACCGCCGCCCTCACCGCGCGTCTCCTCGAGGAGATCACGAAAGCCCACAGTGCCTGCTTGTCCAAGATCGTTGAAGTAACCGCTCGTTCGCAGTCCTACATCGACGTGGCCGACAGAGCCACAGACAAGTTCGCACGCCTCCCGATCCTCACGGATGACTTCGACAAGGAGCTCGCTGCCTATCCTGTGTTCGTTGCAGCCAAGCAGCGTAACATTGATGGCTTGTGCGGTGAGTACCAAGCCATCACCAATGAGATCAAGGAGCTGCAGCGCGAGGCGCTAGCTATCAGCCCTACGGTAGCTCTCACGCAGCAACGCTCGCTGGGCTACAAAGAGTTCGAGGAAGTGGACGTGGATGTGGATGCTACCGGTGAGGCGCACCTGGAGAATGCCGTTGGAAAATTGCGCGAGATCGAGACGGAGTGGGTTGGACACATGCACAATAACGAGAGGGTGGGATCTACGCCGCGCGCACTGGTGGGGGGTTACAATAGCTGATTGGTGCGACAGAAATTCATGGACGAGGCCCGTAAGAAGAGGGCGACGATTGTTAGGACTATGATGTAGCTCTGTTTGTTTGTCGGATCGGTCTGTGCCCACGGGGGACAGATGAAATAGGGATTTCTGCACGATCTGACGAGTGGGTATCACTATGTTCTGGAAACTGAGGGCGACCATGCTTACTGAATGACCTGACGAATGGAATACGCGTACCTGGAACGATGAAGTAAAGTTATGTTGCGCACAGATGAGAGACAAGGCGGAGTTGGGTTGTTGGCTCCTTCCCGACGAATTGCTTCTTCATTCTTTTATTCATGGCAGACGCGGCCCACCCATATGAAGTGACGGGTACTACGTTGCGGACCCAGGCGCGACTGAGCGAGAGATGTACGATACCTACCAGTTCTCCGAGCCTCCGTTCTATAGGTAGAAGATGGCATGACTTTCCCTCTCGAATTTGATGGTCGCGAGAGTTTGACAACTACGCCAAGCCGGCGATGACTAAGAATGCTTCTCTCTCAGAGGTCGCGCTTTGAGTGGCGGTTGCTCTCCGTTCCCTCAGACAGACACCCAAGAGCGAAGGATTGGCAGCCTATTCCTCTGCAAAAAGAGATACCCCCCTCCCCCCTCCCCCCCACCTCTCCCCCCATCGATACGGCAAAGCGACCTAATACCGATCACTTCTCTCTCAAGTTTTCGGTATCGTATTTGCGGTTTTACGACTAGATAGCTTTCCCCATCGCTCGTGAACTCCGGCCGACCGCACCACAAGCGAAGCATCCTCAACCACCTCGTTCTTCCGCCGCGGTCGCAACAGATTATGTCGAATCAGCTAGTTGTCAGTACCATCCGACGTGTCGTGTCGATTCCTGTCATCTCTTTCTTTTCTTCTCTCTCTCACTCATCTTTGCGCTGACACTCGGCGGTTTTTTTTTGGTGAACGAAGGGTACCGTTTACCAGAGTATCATCGAAGAGGTCATCAACAGCAGTCGCCTCGACTTTGAAGAGGCGGGAATCAATGTATCGACGCTTGAAGATCTGAAGGAAGTAAGTGGTTTGCTCTCATGTTCTCGCACTCTCCTTCGTCCCTCCCCGTCCCCTTCTCTGCAGGAGGCTCCCTCTTGTTTGTTCGCTTGAATCGGTCCCATCGTGTTTCTGGTGGTCGCGTTCTGCATTCTGTGGAGCGCTGGCGGGGGGGCAGGGCAGTGGTTTTTGTCCTTGTTCTCTAGCCACTCCCCCTGCTCGCATTTAGCGGTTCCGCTTTTATACGGGCTGGAGGGGGGGGGGGGAGCGGGGTTGCTTTATTCGGCGTGGGTGCCTATGCATCGCACAGGTTGAGTTTGCAAATTTGCCCACTTGGCTTTTTTCCTTTTCGGGAACTATTTGCCTCCTCCCACTTCCTCTCCTATTCTTTGTCTTGGGCGAAAGTTGAGTCGGTTTGAAGATTGCAACACCGCTAACCTCCATTTCCGCCATGGCGCCTTATTGGTGCCGATGCGGATCGCGATGAAATCAGGTCTGGCAAGGAAAGCTTTCCGGTCTCAAAATCGCGCATTTCCCTTGGGACCCTCCGGCTCCTGAAGCTCCTCAGAACAATGTTGCGACCCCTGCGCAGGCGAGAGCTACCCAGCATCAGCAGCATCAGCAGCCTCACCAACAGCAGGTGCAGCAACATCACCAACAACAACAGCCTTCACAGCAGACGTATATCAAGACGGAGCCGGGAATGCCGCAGCAGTATACTCAAGTCCAGAACGGGGTGAAGATCAAGGCTGAGCCGGGAATGGAGTCACAGGGGGTTTACGGAGCGCCCCAGGCCAACCTTACTGGCACACCTACCCACGACCCTCATCTGGCGGCTCTGCGTGCCCAGCAGAACATCGTGCAGAAGTTCGGACCCCAGTTGCAGGCGCGACCCTCCAGTGGGCTTGTTCTGCCTGGTATGAATTCGGGACCAGCGCAGCAACACAGGCCGGCTCATGGCCAACACCACAACGGTATTCCGCAGCACGACGGCGGTGATGATGAAGAAATTCCCATCGAGGGTTTCGGAACACTCACCAGGGAGGAGGCCGATAAGGTTCTGTTGAAGAGGATCGGCAGGGCGGAACGGCAGCGTGCCGAGGCCTCCGAGCAGCTGGCTCAGGCTCTGCAGAACCTCAAGGTCTCTTCCACTAAGTCGAAGGGCAAAGGAAAGAGCAAGGCTCGTCGTACTCGCAAGATGGATGCGTACGAGGAGGCTTTGAACTACAACTCCTCGTACCCATATCCCTCCGATACTCCGATGTTCTCGTCGTCGTCGTCTTCGTCTGGCCCCCGCGTTCCGCAGCTGGATGGTGGTTTCGATGATGATGACGTCGACGAGGACGCTATCAATTCTGATCTCGACGACCCGGAGGACGACGAGATCGATAACGAGGACGATGACGAGGTCCCACAGATCATGCTCTGCATGTACGACAAGGTCCAGCGCACCAAGAACAAGTGGAAGTGTGTCCTGAAGGACGGTGTGCTCACCATCAACGGCCAGGAGTACGTGAAATCCCATCCGTGCCGGGAGACAAGCGAGATAAGCTAACATATTGTGAACAGATACGTCTTTCATAAAGCCAATGGCGAGTACGAATGGTAAACGGACAGACGCTTAAACCTCACCGATGACACCAATGCCCACTGCACTCTCGTCGGATATCGTTGGTGTCAGGTGATGTTGAACCGTAAAAAAGACCTGGATTTCGTTGCCGTCCAAAATTGGGAGGGGCGGGAAATGATGCACGAATTGAACGATCTTTTTTTTTCCCCGTTTAACTGCGACCTCTTCGTATATCGTTTATCTTTTTTTTCTTTTTCTATTTTTCCGTTGGGCGGGCGGATCTGGAGAACTGCTAGACCGAATCGAGTGCGTACTGCTTGCGTAGGTTCGATCGAGTGAAGGAGAGACAGACCGGACAAACTGGTTGGTGCGGGCGATTCGATAGGGGGGGCTTTTGATCCGTTGCAGTGCTGATTGGTTTTCCGTTGGGTTCTGTTGCCTTACTGTGTCTGGGGGACTGTTCTGGCCTGCTTCGTCTCCGGACAACTCGCGTTTTTTCAGTTGGCAGTATGCAGGTATCATACTCACGCAAACCGAGCCGCCGTGAATCGATCGAGCCGGGTTTGCTTTTCTTTTCTCCTCCAGCTCTCGCCACTTACCTGGGTTCAGCTACCACTACGCGACGTTTTAGACTTGGAGGGGGGAACGCGTGGGGGCAGGGATGTCTCTCATCCACGTTGTTCTCCTTGATTCCGCATGTCAATCCACCACCTTGATACATATCTCTGCAGAGTACATATAAGTTGCAAAACCACCTCTACAACGAGGATGCACAATGTCGTAGCTGACGGTACCGAGAAACCTTTTTTAAGGGAGGGACGTTTCAGGTTCGATCCTGTCTTGCCCGGTTGTCCCTTCCAAGCGGGCGTTCTGGAGCCGTGTTGTCCCGTCCCCGCGCCCGCCAAAAATGTCCAACCGTTCCAGATGGTTGGGGTCGGTTCTGATCCACTTTTCCTTTTTCCCCTCGCGAGATAGATATTTATCCTGCATGTGTTGGTGATATAAATAGCCCACTTGTCTGTTCCCCGCACTTCATACCGCTGGAGAGGCAGATCATACATACGCGTAGATATCTACCCACGCGCATGCTGATGCCTACATGACAACCCAACCCAACCCGACCCAACCCAGATGGTGTATCTACCGCCGTCGTCGACGTCTTCGGCAAACCTGACGTACATATCTCGCCAGCCGTGAGCAGATGTAGGGGGGAGGGGAGGCACCTATGTACATAGGGGCTCGTCTCCAGAGGAGGAGGAGGAGGAGGAGGTGCCGGTTTTAGATCATCCGCCCTTCCCCGCCTGCATCGAAACCTAACGCCCGCTATATCGGGAGTTTGAGCTTCTTTTTTCTTCTTCTTTTCTGCTGCTGCTCTCTATGTAGATATGTACGCATGTGGACGGCGGGAGCCCCTGACTCTTGTGCACTTCATACTTAGGCTCTCGTTGTGGGTGCGTGGAGGGGAGGCGACGCCCGCCAGAGCATTAACCGCTCTCTCCGCACCAGCGACCTCGCGATGGTCACCGGTCACGATACATATCTTCACACATCGGATCGAACACGGTTAATACGTATCTCAACTGCATAGTGAAGGGGGGGGGGGTTAAAAAAAACCGTGGTTTTTCCGCTGGACGCGAATCAGGAGGTGAAAAATACGTATTTTGCCCGCTTTGATACACGTGTAGCGGGAAAACTGACGTTTTTATTTGAGACCCCCCCCCCCCCTTTCACTAGATATACAGTATGCAGGGCTGAAGCGGAAAGCCAGGTCTGCGGTGAGGCCAAAAAGTAATTCCACGGGTTGGCTGTCCGCTCGGGGGTTGGAAGTTGGAACAGGGCCGGGTCGCCTGCTCGCCGGTCAACTGGCCCGTGCGTCGGCCAGCTGCGAGACAAAAATAGACAACTACCCGGTTGCGCTGGAACTTGGGGGGCTGGGCCACAAATTCCGAATCTCCGTTATGTATTTTCTTCTTCTACTTCTTTTTTTTTCCAGAACCGCGCCTAACTAGTGACGAGGGCCGGCTGGACGAATACATATGACTTACATGTTATTCGCTATGGTGACTAAGAAGTGCAGAGTGCTTGGCAACCCGGTCGGCCATCTCCGGCGACGGGATTGGCCAATTCCACTCAGGAGATTTGAGGTAACTAAGTAAGTACTTGGGTGGGAAGCAGTTACGTGTTGCGTGCGGCCGGGTAAGTAGGCAAGCATTGGGGATTGCTTTTGGACGCTGCATTCCCTTGACAGAGGAGACTTTTTCGGATGCATCTTTTTTTTGCGCGGATTGCTCGCTCTCGTTTGCGTAAGTTCGTATGTATGGATAACTCGTCGCTTTTGTGTGGCATGCGGCTCAGAGCGTTCGTCCGTCGAGAAATTTTGGCACAACCGGAACCTGTCATCGCCACACCCACCAACACCCCATCACCACCTCCACCTACCTCAGCATCCACCCACCACGTAGCCAGATCCAACTACCCACCCCGAAGCCATGACGTCCCTCTTCCGGCCTGCACTCCTCTTCCGAGTTCGTGTCCCGTCGCTCCCCTCCGCACCATCCGGCGACCAGTCCGACTAACACCTTGGCTCCTACCAGACAACGCGAGCGGCCGTCTTCCGACCGGCCGCGGCGCCCTCGCCCGCCGTCTTCAATGCGCTGCGTCGCCTGAGCACAGACACGAAGCGGACGATCGAGGGCGTGCTGGCGACGGCACCGGTGGTGCTGTTCATGAAGGGCACGCCGGAGGCGCCGCAGTGCGGGTTCTCACGCGCGTCGGTGCAGATCCTCGGCCTGCAGGGCGTCGACCCGAAGAAGTTCAGCTCCTTCAACGTTCTTGAGGACGAAGCGGTGCGGCAGGGTGCGTTGTCCCCTCCCCCTTTGCCCGCAGAAGACGAATGCGAAGCACTAACGGGGTGGCATGCGGAAAACAGGCATCAAGGAGTTCTCGAATTGGCCGACTATCCCCCAGCTCTACATCAATAAGGAGTTCATTGGCGGCTGCGACATCCTCGTCGCCATGCACCAGAGCGGTGAGCTCGCCGACATGCTCGAGAAGGAGGGCGTACTCGTCCCGATGGAGGAGCCGGAGAAGAAGTAGAGCTGTGGAACGCAACAAAATGGGATGCGCAAGCCGTAGCGGACCTGAATGGGCTCACGGAAAAACTGCTGTCCTGCCCTTGATGACATTACATTGATCCTGATCGCGCACACTGTTCGCACGCGATCCATTGCAAGCTTGCCAATCCACACTCACCCACAATCCCGGTATCCAGCAGCCCAACCGCCCTAATCGCGGCGAGCGATCCGTGTAGGATACATTCGGCATAAACTCAGCCCGACACCAACTCCGCCAAAACAACTCCGCCAAAACAGCTCCGAGTGATTCCGCATGCATGACCCTTTTTTTTTTGTCACCAATCGCATGCGGCACTCTCTAGATCATGGCAATACACACAGTCCGCTCCTGTCCGCTTTCCTTCCGCTTTCCCCTGCCCTCCACCCGGGCCGCGGATGCTAATGCACTACCCTATACAGCAATCACAGAATATGACGTGACAGATAACAAATGAAACGTCGAATAATCGCACTAGTCATAGCTTCTCACCACGGAATCACTTTGTACGTCATGCTTCCTCCCTGTCCTCCCGATGGGTACGCGTAGGGAGGAGACAGAAGGTGGCCCCCCTTGTTACGCCCTTCTTTGCAGCCACGCGGAAGTCCGGCTGGCTGCAGTGCTGGTCATGGTCAATCTGATTACTCATGGACTTAGACACCGTATAAAGCGAAAAAAAAAGGGGGGGTAGGGGTAGGGGGGAAGGGGGGGGGAGATTGACTCTGTAATGATCCGGCAGACTTGCGAATGTTTAAATTAATACCATATCGACAGCAAACAGCGAGTCGCGACCCGCCGTGATGTGCTGGTCCTATCTTGATTTCTCGCCCTTGTTTTTATTTTCCTGCTGGATAGCGTAGTCGCCAGCTCGACGGTTCGAGCGATCACCAGCTTGTAGGATTCCGGCCACGGACCGTCCTGACGAAGGGGCTGGTCGCTCGTTGCGGAAGCAGTACACCCACGTCCGGCAGCGGGTATCCCTCGGCTGGCAACCCCTTCGCGACCGAACACTCAGCTGTCCACTGGGTGTGACGCCTCCCCGGGCCTCATGTCATTTGGCGGGGAGGGACGATGGCATGCTGCGGCAACGCGAGCAACACAGGAAGAGGATTGAAATGGGATTATTTCGCCACTGTTACTCGCTTGATTACTCCGTTCGGGAGTTTGATTGAGAAGGGACAGGGAATGACAGTCGTTTGGCACAAGTGGACGATTGGTCACTAGCCAGGTAGAATCGTCGTCCGCGTTGGAGACGGGCATGAGGTACGACGTCCTAAACGGCGAGCACAATAGGTATGTACAGTGGAAATGGCGAACGCACATGTAGCATGCTCAATGCCTGCAATTCACACCTATCTGAGCTTCACGCCGAGACGGATAGCTGCAGCCAAAGGACTCATCCTCGACGGCAACGGGCATCAAATTCTACAGTCGCACCTATATGCCCTCCAGGCTCCACCCTGACAGTCTGGGTATAAATATGCCACACTACCCATCCCACACTGCAGTCGCCCATGCCGCAAACACAACTAAGCCTGTCCTTTCTTGCAACAAAACCACAGAACCAAACCCAAAAAGAAACGCCATTTGCGTGTAAGTATGCAACCATTCTGATCATCATACGATACAGAAACCAAGACGCCCGCCGCGAAAGAAAGCATCAAACAAGGAAAATCAACAGAGGTAGAACCACGAACCAATACATGTAGCATTACACGATATGCGCCGGTAAGATGCATGTACTAAAAGAAGGAAGAAAAAAGAGTGAGTCGTTTTGGTATCGACAGCACCGCAAAAAAAAAAAAAGAACGTGACATTAATAATGCGGAAGTCGCGAACCAGATGTCCAGACTCAGATCTGCAGATCCCTCGGACCGTACATTTTGAAGCACGGGGCGTTACGATCTGGCAGCCGGCTTCGTTGGTTCTGGTTGAACGTTAGCTGCTTCGCCGAGGAGGATCGACAATCCGGAGAAAACTCACAATTACACCAGATTTGTACCCCAGAGCCCCATCCCTCAGCACGGGGATTGGCTCCTCTGGGATGCCAAGGAACTCATCGAGTGTTTTGGGCACCGCTTGCCGGTACCGAACCACCGAAGGGATCGCGGTCCAGCTGTCCGCAACTGCTGTGGGCTCCTCTGGCTCGAATTGGATTATTGCCACGTTGCTTTCACGATGTGAGGGCGGCCGCACAGATACACGTTCCCGGTGCAGATGAACTTTCATCAGCCGCGATCTGTCCAGTGCGCTGTATTTCTTCTTGCGCCAGCCCGGCTCCCTCTGCTTGTGTGGTACCGGTGAGGGTTCCTCGATAGGAGATTCGTCGCAGAACTCATCGGTAAAGAGCTCCTTCTTTAGAAAAGGGCAACAAGGGCTCGGCGACGTCGCAGCTTGGTCGCTAGAACCTATCGCTTCGATGGTGGCAATTATCTGTCCGTCGCGGGAAGCCAACTGTAGTAGCTTGTTGAACTTGTCCTTCTGCTCAATAAGCTGCTTCTTGAGCTCCGCATTTTCTTTCTCTTGCCCGCGAATTTTCGCTCTCTCGCGCGACGCCAATTCGCTCTGCCGCTTCGTACAGTCTTTTTGTAGTCGTAGCTGCTCTTTCAACCTAGCATGACCATCCCCCAGCCCCGCGGTGTCGTCAACTGATTCAGTCGAGTCCGTCAGGTCCGGTTCCGAGCGCAACAGCCGCCCAGCCCGTTTCATTGCAGGCCCACTCCGCGGTTCTTTTCGAATCGCTGGTGCAGACTTTCGTGCGGTTTTTGAATTGGCACTTGTTGGAGTGGAGCCGCATTGTGCTGACATCGGAGAACTCACAGCTGACACTGGGGGATCAGTGGAAGCCGCGCGGCGTGCCTTGTTCCCCAAAAACCGCGCTGAGGTTGTCAGTTTGGAGAATTTGGGTTTCTCTGCCGTCTGCCGCTGCTTCCGTTTGGTGTTTCCTGGCAAACTCTCCCTCTCGGGACAAGGGTACCGGCCGATCGGACTGGAGGGCGGTATGTCCGCTACTATCGAGTTAGTAGCAGCAGGCGACGATTGCTCCACGACTGCCGCAAATGAGGTTTTTGCAGCTGGTTGCATGCGGTATTTTTCGATGACTAGATCTATTCTTCTCATCGGCCTTTTGGCTGACGGTGGCTCCACAGGTGCGGCAGCCGCCCGTTTGGTGCTCCGCATGGTATCATCATGTGAAGACCCACTCTTTGGCGTGGTTGGAGTCAACAATGGCGATGGTGCTAGAACCCTCGGTATCGGGGCTGTAGTTATCGACGTTTGAGTCTCAGGAAGTGTCGGGTATACCAAGGACTCACTTGACGGCCGATACGCTGGATCCTGGCCAGGGGTACTAGAGGATTAGCATGATCGCACCACCGCAATGACTGGTGACTCACAAAATATGTTCCGCAACTGCCCTTCCCTTGCCATGGGAGACCATATCCAGGTGAGGCACCACCGAACTCGCCAGTGACGCATTGTTAGGTGCAAGGCTAATGGCGACTGCAACTGGCGGAACCAACAACTCCTCTGGAAATGCCGGTGGTGGGCTATACGGTGGCGAGGAACTCCGGCTTGATACACCAAGATACCCGGGAGATGGTGGTCCCGAGGGTTCACCCTTCACCGGTCTGGTGCTTACCGACCGCATTGCAGCACCCAATTGGCCCTGAGCCACTTGCGGAGTTTCGGGGGTAGGAATTGGTGGAGGCGGTGCTGGGAGGCACGCGGAAGCCCCCTGCCTTCCTACCGCTGGCAGACCAGGATCAACCGCCATCGGCGCCACTGGAGCAGCCGCGGTTACTGCGTCGGGCGACACCGCTTTGGCTGCCTTCGGTGGAGGAATATCCAACTCATCCTCTCCGGTGAGATCAATCACGACCGGTGAGGTGTTCCTCTTCTCCCCGTAGTCAGAATGACGAGCTTTCGGCTGGGGACTGTCGTGCAAGGTTATCGGACTACCGGCGGTACCACTTGATCCGAGGAACGGATTGTTGCAATTAGGTATTTCAAATATCGAAATGGGCCTATCAGTGGTCGCTCGAATTTTTGGGTTAGCGGACCCCATTTCTGACTGCACACCCTTAGCATTCGGTTTCCAAGCGCTTTCGCCATTCCCCCCCAGTTTCGACATTGCGCAACCATGGCATATCCATCGTTTTTTTCTAGGCTTAAGGTAAGCATTAAACGTTCTACAATAGACGAGACACGAGACGTACTTCCGCCCGACTTCCGTGTACTGCTCGGGGTCGTGACATTGTGGGTGATAGAACTTGCTGCACACTTTGCATTTGACGAGCTCACCAAAACCTGGGGCGTCACGTTTTTGGCAGCTCATGCACTGATTCGGCGGAAGATTCCACGGTGAATTTGGAGATCTGGGCGGGGATGTAGTCCGTAGGCTTTCTGGCTGCCAGCCGTCGTCAAAACTCCTGTTTTCTGAGCGGCCGAGTCTTGGCGGATCGGTGACTGCAGTTCCTCGCGACCCATTGCTGGGTAATGGCTGCCACGGAGTTTGCCGATCCCAATTGCGAAGGAAAGGCCGTTGTGGCGAAACATAGCCTGGCCGATTACCGTTGGTACGTGGTGACTGCCCCCAGTCTATCATGGGCTGCTGTACCGTATCCCTCACACCAGCAAGCGGACGATGCAACTATGAGAATTAGTCGGAGTCAGGCCAAATATTTGTGGATGATATTCACCTTGTTGATATCCTGATGACCGAATTGATGTTCTCGTTCGTCAACACGCGTTTGCCCTTTGTACCCCTATTACAGTCAAAGTATTAGCATTAAGTCGTGCGAATAATCCCATCAAAGTGATAAGCTGCAAGTCATCAGATCGTTGACAAAAGTCTTCACTCTGCGAGCAGGCAGCCAGCCAACCGATTGTGCAGCCACGCATAGTCCTCATGCCAGGAACCATAACCATCGTCCAATAACTACTTCAAAACCGTTCTCCAACGTCTCTTCCGAGTCGATTGTGAGTGTTTGCCACTGCCTTATGGCCACAATCTTAGGAATATTGGTCACCATTCGCATGCCAAAGATACTGATGGGCTCTGCGTCCGCGCCGTCAGGATGTATTCTCAGCAGGAACTGCGAGGCAACTTCCGGTACAGCGAGGACGTTACTCGTTCTCGGTAAGGCATAGCGAATAGATTCCAAACAGATTGCGGCTCCAATAAAGTGGTAGTTCGTTGTATCTTGACCAACAAGCTTGCATTCTATAGCTCAGAAAGAAGAGGTTGGGTAAGACGGTCGAATGGGCCTGCAGGAGCGCTGCGGGAATCAACCTGGCAAGAGAGGTTTGAGAAGAGAAAGGATCAGAGGTTGAGGTTTGCCTTCGGCAAGAAGATTGCGCAGCGTACACGGCATGGCGGGCTGACATTGCTGGCAGTCAGACCTTTTACCAAAGAGATCATCATTGTCGACGAGTGCAGGATGTCATTTTCTCCCGCCGCCTCAATTCGCTATCGTAGGCGGCGTACTCTGTAACCCTAAAGCTCCGGGTCACAAGAAGTACCCAGGGTTGCAAGGGTTGGATAAAGGTGGGCATCGCAACAGAGGTGGGATATGAAAGAACTTCACTTGCCATTGCAGGGTCAATGCTGTTCTGATTTTGTTCAGGGACCGGTTTTCCCGCTCGCTGCCACCTGCCACGTGTCATCCTTGTTGAGTGCCTGGCTGACTGTCCTGAATCCAGCGTCACTGCAATTCAAGATCGGTTGTCGTCGCGACAGCTCTGTTGCTTGGCTGCGGAACCGCGTGCGTATTAGAGGTGGACGAGAGTCTCTGTATGACCACCGATGACCAAAATATGGTACGGGGGGTAGCGGAACGCACGGACGGAGACGCTCTGGGGATATCCGTGAGGGCAATTGTGTGTAGGGACGGAGAAGGACGGTTGGGGCGGTAAAGAGGAGAAGGCGGTGAAGAGTAAAGAGGAAGAGAATGACGGGGGAAGAGGGAGGCGATGGAGTGAAAGAGTGAGGGATTGGACTAGGGTAGAGGGATCAACTTGTACCCGATGCGGACATTGCCAAACTCTGACAGCATCCCAGTCCGACGCTATAATTTGACTAAGCTGGCCAGGGTTGAGGAGCAGGCTGAGGGAACAGAAAGGGGGTCGGCTCCTTTTCTTCCCCACTTTTCCTCCTCTTCTTGCACTTCTTCTTGCACTTCTTCTTAGTCCATTCTCTCCCCTACTACCCACTCACTTCATCCCGTCCTCATGCCGCCAACTGTTCCCTTCTCTTGCTGCGCGTCATCAAGCTGAAAGTCGGCAGTCTCGCTCTCGCCCTCACCCTCCCATTTTCCCCTTTCACACAGACCGCGTCGGTGTTGGTTGCGCATCGCGCGCCGGCGGACGGATCATGGATGATGCGCACGGTGGTCGAGGGAAATCGTTTCCTTCCGTCGTGGAGTGGCATGGATTAGGAATCCTCAAGCTTCGACAGTGCGGTCGGTGTTGGCCGTATCTGCGGCGGTGGCGGCGACAGAACTAATGCCCCGAGCAGTTGTTGGACGCAGCCTAAATAGGCAGTCGGGCAATCCCGGTTGCTGCTTCAGGTTGTTGAACCGGCCCTCAGAGGGGATTATGCTACCCAACCCCTCGTCTTGCACTCATACGGGTGAAATCGGTCATCAGACGGTGTGTCGTCAAAATCGCTGTCGCTGGATACTGCAACGAATGGCAAGCGACCTAGCTCTGCAGAATCGGTAAACCGATTCTTCATGATCCGGTGTTCATGCGGATTTTCATTAAGTATACTGGGAGGAATGACAGCAAGTCTTCCCTAGCCGAATGTCGCGGGAAGACATAAAAATACTCTGGTGGACAAAATTGGGGTCTTGACAATTTGAGATGCGTGGGTGGCCAGAACCAAGGAGCGAGCCGGCTATTCAATCGTTTCACCGAGCGCGCTGCTGTCGAGCCACGTCGGCCACGAGCACGATCGCAAGATGGCTTAAAAATGAAACTAATTCTCAAGATAGTCGGGTCCTTATCCAGATTGAGCCAGGATACTATCTCCAAAGCTTGAAGAGAAGTGAGACTGTGCGTAGTCTCTGCAGTGTCGTCACAAGCGAGAGCGGGCACCAACCGGGTGGACAGCGACGGAAAGCGGGGCACTCGCCCCCCACCACGGGACTGAAGACTCCAATCCTGCGAATGAGAGCCCTAGAATCTGGTATCTCGCGCCCATGTGCATATCCGTTTGCGGGGAACAGCTAAAAGCGGGGTCAGTGCAGCATTGTTTCACCTAGGTATATCATTCAACTGCTGCGCCCTTCTGACTCTTTCTACACCATCTCCAGCCGCCCACTTTAAAGTAATTTCTCGCACCGAAAATTACAGGTATATCTAACACATCCCTCCTCATGTGCACCAGACAACTGCAGCCCAGACTGGTCTGTTTGAGCGGCGTGCCCGCTTTCAGAAAGGTAGCCAGCCCCCCGCCGAGCGCCGTCGGAGATGGGGCCAGGAAATTCTCCACAGCCAGTCCGACGGATCGCCGCATTAACAGCCAGACGCGTTTGGTTGCAGGAAGCAAGGGTCCCGGACAGCCACCTACAATAGCAGCCTGGCATCGGTGACTTGGTGGATTGAGTCAACCATGGAGCGCAAACGCCAAAGATTACTTGTCAGCTTGGTCCCATAGGCACGTACACGATGTTTTGGCCTTTCTTCTGGTGCTGATATGCCAGTTCTCAATCTACTGTGAAAGGATCCCGAGCTCCGGCCTGCGTCTGTCCCTGGTGCTTCGATACTTCGCCGATGACTCCAAATTTCCAAACAGTGCATGTTGTGCTCCCTCCCACAACCCGCAAGGCACCATCAGACTGATCGCATCAGACGAGAATATGTCTTCCTCAACTAGTTGAAGACGATAGCTATTAGCGATGGCCGCGAAGCATGCACAGGATCGTAGACAATGTCAGTCTGGTTGAACGGCCGACAAACTACTCTCGAGCGCCGCAGCGCAAAGGAGAGTACGTGCCTTGGGCATCGATGGGCCGAGGATCTTTAGGAAACATACTAGCGAACTCTGCGTACCAGAGTAAAGCACCTTCAACTATGGAGAATCAAATGTCAGAGTGTTGCATGCACCATGCACGACCCTCGAGCTCTTTGAACTTCATGGGATGTCGAGAGAAGGGACGTATTAGGCACGAAGAGTTGGTGAGCTTTATGGATGCGGAGCTCCGAGCTGGATCAGGATCCGTATTTTGTCCTCAACCATCAGTAAACGGTGCGAATCTGGCGTTTGTACCGTATTTCCAAGAGACACAAAAAGGCAGAAGGTGGATATTTTGGAAACAATTGTACCCTTATCTCCCTCTTTGGCAACCGTTGCTGTGGATACGGATGCAATGCAATTTCCGGATTCTGACAACTGTAAACAATCAAGGAAATTACGCATTAGTCTCGCGCCTGCCCGTGGTTCCGCGGGTTTGCCCTGTGCAGGTCGTGTCCACCGTCGGGCATGTTGGACTCCTAGTGATATCACCCACACCAGCAGTAGCACCAACCTGTGCACCATCGACTCGACAACGGAGATGATGCAAGTTATCAAATACCGCAACAATCTCTACGGGAACTCAAGTTGCCGAAGGCGTTGCCGTGTTTGCGACTTAGCAAGGACTCCGTTCCAAGGGGTTCCCTTTGTCGCTAGGAATAAGCAATACTTGTCGGAAGGAGCACGCAGAATCCAAATCAAGTTCCCGTTGGGTATAAGGCTCATGAACTCGTCACCCTGGGGCAGCTGGCGCCCTTTCGAAGGGCGGAGCGGGAATTTGCGCAAAAGGTAAACGGACGGAGCCCAGTCATATTCGCGTGGGTGAAGGGTTATTGGACACTGCATTGTTTTTTTCGCTGACAAGGCGCCATGACGCCGCCTTGCCTCTTCGGAATGGCCACGTGCGCTAGCTGGATTCGATTAGCGTAGCCACGTTGACAACGAACAGTCAAACTAACGCCGCCATCAGCACGAAAAACAAAGTCGGTCGCGGTATGTAGCATGAGCACCGAGTCGTACCCTGTACTTTTCTGCGTAGTTCAATGGGGGTAAAAAAGAAAGTTGATTTCCTCTGGACGCATATTGCTATGAGAAAAGGTACACAATGCCCATCGTTTTACCGAAGTGGCATACAATACCCACCAAAGTACAGTGTGCCCACACCACAAATAAGTAAAGTTAAAAGGGGGTTCCCAAGAGAGAAAATAGAAGGGACTGCTGCGCCTGCACGATTTCGAGCGGGGTAAGGTGGCAGATCGAAAATCTTCATGGAATCCAATCCATCATCAATCACGTTGCCATCGATCGATTTCCATCGCCATTTCTCGTTCCCCATCACCACAGCCATACGCATTGGGCAGGAATTTGATGGCTTCAAGTCATTCAAGATTGCAATTCAGGACTGGGCGCTGCCAGACCCTCGCAAATTCACCTTCCGCTTCAAAAAATCGGACAGAAAATGCAACACTGTTGTCCGTGTACACGCGAATACCGGATGCCCTTCTGAGGTCAATGCAACATATCCTGTGGTAAAGGAGTGTGTTACGGCAGTGTGTTTGAGGAAGGACACAATTGCATGGGCATAAGGCTGGTGGAAAGGAGTTCAAGTTCTCGGCTCGAACGGTTACAACGTGTTCTTCATACAACAATCACTATGCAAGGCAACAACACCTGCAATGATCTAAGACGCCGTCGCACATAAGCATAGAGCTCGAAGTAGCCAGAAAAGCGAAAGAAAAAACTAGCTCCCGGCGATGATCTACAGTCCCAAGCAACTCAGTTTGCGAAAACTTCTCGCCTACGCCGATCCGATACCTACCGCCGATCCAGAAGCGCCTGCGATATTAGCTACGGAAAACCGTGAAGGCGTACGTCGCTTTCATCGTTTCTTTCTGCCCTGGTGTGAGCCGCCACGCATTCGAGTACTTTCAATGCTTCCTCACAATGGACGTCGACGGTACCTTCACGAGGGAGATTTCTAGCCTCACTGTTCTTTTGGTAATATCCGTTGATGCCGATAACTACGTGGTAATGATTCCTACGTCCTCGCTGAAGGGGAATCAGAGTCATCGTGGCGGTGGTTTCTTTCATATCTTCACACAGCGATGTCGAACCTCAATAGTTCAACGGCAACCATCATGAGTGGTCGGGACAAAGGGCTTCGAGCGGCCGACAAAGAAACTCCACTTGACAACCGAGCCTTCTGCGTTGAACACATCTCCCGCAATATCCAGAAGGGTTACGGTGTTCCCTCCCGAGTTGCTTTCAACGCGCATATCAGAGTCTCACCTACAGAGGAATGAGCACAATACGGACGAGCTTCGCAAAGCTCCAAGATATTTCACAGCGCGCCTCGAAGATATCCCACTGGCACCTTGGGCAACCCCCTATCTTTGAGGAAATGATACGGCCACAACATTTCAAACCTCATAGAGGTGACGAACAAGTGGATTCTGGAGGAACGTTGACTATCGGTGCTTGGTGTTTTGCACTCACTGGGCTTCCTGTAGCCGGCGAAACCGGAGATCCATACATTTTGACCATAGGTATCACGACAGTGCAGCAATACCCACAAAGTATTTCTCCAAGTTGTTGCAGGAGTCTATAGGACATTCGCTTGTCCGAAAAGTTCGTTATGCGGATACTAACCATACATTGGTGCACGCGTTCTCTGGCAATTGGTATCAAGTGGATCTTGTTCAGCGTATCTGTACCTGTGGACGATTTCAATAAAACAATATTCCTTGCCCATGCCATAGCAGTAATTCAACGATACCATCCTCCTCCCTCAACACCGCAATGAAACTCTCGAGACTACGTCCCGACAAGCTTGCAGTCGCTGGCAGAGTCGCCACCCACACACAAGTTATGCCCCTATCGATATAAGTGCAGTACAAGTACTACCGCAGCCGGAGCTGGGAACCTACCAGACATCCCCAACCGTGTACGGCGACGCAGCCGGTGGAGAGAGGAGGGCCGCAATATTTTAATTGTCGAGCTCTACCTGAGGGGGTGTAGCTGCTTTGCACTCCATGCAGCGTTGCGCAATGTGAGGGCGCCAGCGAAGGGGAATGCGAGGGTGAGGGCATGGGAGAGTGAGTGAGAGGGTACGGGCGAAGGCGACTAGACATGGGCACGGGTGAGGTTATGGGCAGGCAGAGAGAAAATTGTGTTCCTTTTCTTTCTCTTTGTACACAGATACGAGCAATCTATTACAGTCCGTATTAAATTCAGTATCTCGTGCGGGGGTGAACAAACCATCGTGAGCTTCCTTCGCCTCGGGACCACCCTGCAACTCGTCTGTGGCGCTCCAGCCACCAGCCACCCTTCTCTTTTTCTCTCTTGGCAACCTCTTTTTATTTTTATTTAATCGTGGCGTCGGCACACTGTACTTTGGTGGGTATTTAGTAAAACGATGGGTATTGTGTACCTTTACTCATATCAGACATGGGAAACACGTATTTTGGCCATTTAGTCCATGAGCACTAACGCAATTTTTACCCCCCCTCGACTAGTATGTACCGAATCTATTATTTATGACCTTCCAGTTGCAGGATGCTGCAAGGTCGTCGTGCGGGCAGCTTCTATACCTCCACTAGATATATTCCCATTTCCACCATCGCACCTACTATGTATGCATACATAAGTAGTTCCTTATTTCGTTACCATTCATTATACATATAATCGTTACAGAACGCCCCTGGCTCACCTACAAAAAAAACTCACTTACAATCACACCACCTGGGGCACATGATTACCCGCGGATGAAGCTGTCGATGTCCAATCGTCCGTCGTCCGTATATATTTTTTTAATTTCTTTTTGCTGTTGGTAGGCTACTGAATTCGAAGATACAAATGTACGTAACATTCATGCACCAGCAAGGGTAACTGTTTCGGCACCCCCCCCTCGCTCCCCCGACCCCCCGTTTTCATGAAACTACGCAACCATTCCCACGAGGTTCGATGTTCACCTGATCATCGGCACACCCTCGTTATGTGAACGTTCCGAGGTCCAAGGCCAAGTGTGTGTTATCCTCAATGTCCCAATTGTCGTCAACACCTATGTACTGGTATGTGAATTGTACGCACCGTATTTGGTGAACGGGCCAAGAGTAATCTGCTATCGTGTTCGCATTTTGACGATGGACGCATAATCCCACTGCAAGATCCAGCAGCGACCCCTTGTGAATCCGCAGCCGATAACTGCTCCGCTTCGCAGTGCAGCAGTAATGAATTGTATGCAGATGCGAAGATTTCGCTGGCGCCGGCTGTACCAGCCCATTCGAACCAATAGCCACGCGTATCGGGTGGCCTCAGACAGAAAGTCTTCATGCGTACATAGCATCGCACAGCGACGGAATGACTGGTCAGTGAAAAAAACGAACAGCCGTTGGAGTCAAAAGCGTTGGACGCGTCCGTACGGCGGCCCGTAGCGACACGAAGGACCAGAACCCCTACAATTACATTTTGACATTTTGCAATACTTGCAAGCGCCCATCAGCGACACATCAAAAATCGAAATGTCTAAGTACCCCAACAAATAAAAGAGAGAGCGCGCCACATTAATAAAAGAGAGAGGGAGCGAAAAATTAAATATGAGAGAGAGAGCCACATTAAATAAAAGAGCCAGCGCGCCACATCATTGCCGCTTGAGCCATGGTTGCTGCCCCGGATAGACAATGTCCCTCGAGCGCAGCCACATCTGCGAGGAGATCAAGTTCCTCAGCTCCTTCGGGAAATGCAGCAGCCGGTGGTTCCCAATTCCATGCACCGGTGGGGTGGGCTGTATGCCGGAGGATTTCCTGATCCTCCGCTGCTTCTTGGAGGAAGTCGCCAGCCATCTCTCGCAGTGAGATAGGCCAACTCATGTCGAGAGGTGAGGAACCACTCATTATCATCCCCTCGAGCCCACATCTGGCTCTGATCGTATGGTAGCGGTGTTGCAATTCCAGCGTGAGCCAACGCTGCACCACACCAAAGCATGGTACTGGTAGGCAGATACTCATCAGGATCCGATCGGAGAATGGCTAAAGTGACTCTATTATATAGTCCGAATGCTGATCAGCTTACCCCATGCATCTGTTCCACTCCGATTTTTTACCTCCGACACCACTGCAGGATCAATGGGCTGCTGATAGTCATGGACTCCTTCTGCTGGGAGGTTGTACAGTACGTTTGGCTGTCCAGTTAGTAGATACGGCCTACCAGGAGTTAGACAAGAAGGTAATTCATAATCAGTGTAGAGTAATATACCGTGTCCGTTGTTTTCGAATCTCGTGGACATTCCACATTTCCACAAACTCGAGAACTTCGTCCTTGATGAAAGGGAAGAAAACAAATAGAAGAGCGATCTCATCAGCAAGGTCGTCTTTGGTGGAGAGTCCACGGCCCTGAAGGCGGCGGAAATATAATTTCCACTTCCCCGTTTGACCCTTCGTCATCATGTTCCACCAAGATTCAATGCGCTGATTCTTGACAGGAGTTCCATAGCGATATATGTCGCGAAGCGTAACTTCAGGGTAAAGAGTCTTCCACAAAAAGAGATGATATTCGGCCATCATGGGTGTTTCGGAGACTCTATCTGAACGTATCATCAAGGGGAGAAAGCCACATGATTCAACTGTATCCAGATAGCCACGGAGAACCGAAACCGCAGTACGAGCAGAGACTCCAACGTATATCCAGGTGATGTAACGGGAATAGGTATCCATACTGGCATAGATCTCAATACCAAATAACTCCAGCTTCATATGGCCATCCACCGACCATATATAGTTGGGGCCAGGAACCCAGTACTCTCCTCGTGGGATGTTTTTCTCGCCAAATTTGCTCTGAGAAAGCCCAGCAATACTCTTTTCTTCCCTGAGTATGTCCCCAAGCCGATTCCGAGCAACTGACACACCCTGCTTCCACAACATTGTGTAGGTGTACTTACGCCCATGCGATTCACTTCGACCCGATGCTAAATGGTTCCGTATCGCTTCCCGCATCTCCTCGTTGTGTACGGCATGGTGTTCTCGTTCACGTCTCCGGTAAAGGCCCAAAGCACGGCGGACCTTCTCCAATCTAGTCAGTTAGAAGTTAGCAATTACTATATCACCCACATCATGTGTCGTTATTACTTACCGTCGTTTGCTGATTTTGATCCCATCTTTCTTCTCCAACCATTGCAATATGTGCTCATCACTCAAGCACTGGTCGTAGAAGAGCTGCCATATGCACACATGAAGTTCCGGGTTCCTCAGCAACTCGTCGTCTCGTTTTTTAAATTACCACTCGGCAAAGATTCTTTTTAAGGTTGATATCGATGGGCAAACCAGAGCTGGATAGGTGTCTTCGAAGGCCTAACGGCAACTCTCCACGGTACGGTCTTCGAGAATATACCCAGGAACAAAGGATATCTTGCCATGGAAGCAGGTCAAATTTAGGTCTACCACCAGACATTATGAGGTAATTAGGTGTGCGGTGATAGAGGCGAATAGTAATGAGAAAGCTCGTATAATGGAAGGCACAAGCGTATACTCATCTAGTAGGCTACGTGTCCACAGCAATCGAAACATCTCCTTCTAATTGGCTGTTAAAAGGAGCTGTTTCGATGCCAAGGAAAAAGTGAGTGCTCGGCGGTGAGTGAACACGGATAGGTGACGGTAACTGAAGTTGGTTCGGCGGCGCTGACAACACCGAGTTCCACACAACACCCTTGGGAACCACCGGCTGCTGCATTTCCCGCAGGAGCTGAGGGACTTGATCTCCTCGCAGATGTGGCTGCGCTCGAGGAGGGCATTGTCTATCCGGGGCAGCAACCATGGCTCAAGCGGCAATGATGTGGCGCGCTGGCTCTTTTATTTAATGTGGCTCTCTCTCTCATATTTAATTTTTCGCTCTCTCTCTCTCTTATTAATGTGGCGCGCTCTCTCTTTTATTTGTTGGGGCACTTAGACATTTCGATTTTTGATGTGTCGCCGATGGGCGCTTGCAAGTATTGCAAGTATTGCAAAATGTCAAAATGTAATTGTAGGGGTTTTGATCCTTCGTGTCCTTACGGGCCGCCGTAGATGGGGAATCTAGAGTGGACGAGTAGAGACATAATGATGCTCACAAGTGTCTGGCTGCGCTTAAACATCTATTGTGCCCATAACTCGAAATATCCTGCTCAACCTTGTAGCTTTCCATCTAGGTCTTTCTGGGTCTGACACAGAGGGACGTCACGAAGCGAACAAAAAATTTCCACGACGGTAGGCAGTCGCCCTTACCAGCAAGCACTGCCCTTGGTTAACCAAGAACCCTTCGGGAACCCACAACTATACAACCAACGGGATGTACCTTGTCCACACGGCTTACCCAACGGAATCCGGTAGCTATTGCTTATAACCACCAGACGGCAGCCCAAAATCCACAAGTGACGTCTCTCGGCCTCCCGGACCACTGCCACAGATGCGCGGATGTTTCCCGCGGGCACCATCCATCGAGCTTACAGTTCCTCCACACTAACGTCTTCGCTCGTAGGTGCAGGTATGTGTATAGTATGTACAATGTATTTTGTAATAGGTCGTTGCACAGTTTCACGGTTGGTGATTTGCTGTATGGTACTTCACATATAAGTACTTTCTTGGAACCCTCTCCTTGTGAAATATATGTTGAACGGTGCCCAGATGAGTCCAATAGCATACCCATCGGTCAATCCAGGAATGTCAAAAGCGCTTGGGATACTACGGCGTTTTTACCCAGGTAAGTCGGTTTGACGGGTAATGCCCTACGCATCGAAGCGTTCGGCTTGACAGCAATCCCAATAGTAAAGTGGAGTCACGCATAGAAGTTATGTAAGAAAACTCAAGAAGTTCAGTCGGTGGAGTCGATAAGACAGGCCGCTGAAGTTGAATCTGACGCTCCGTCGATGCTAGTAGCCTACAGTTGATGTCCGCTCTTATTCCCGCTACTTCCAATCTCACCGCTTGTATCGTCGTGGGTGTTCTCGACAAGGTTTGAGCTATGCTAGCTGGACGAAGTTGGAGCGTTCTTCATCTGCTTTTATCCCATAGACATTTTAGAGTAATATCTCATGCACGCACGCGTATCAGTTGTTCCCTCGGAGAAAGTTAATTACTTGCATTCAACTAACAGAAAATCCCCGCCGTAACAGGATAGATAGAATGATAAGAATTCAAGGACGCAAAGGTGGTAACACAATAAATGAGAAGTTAACCGAGATATCTTACGAAGCAACACACAACAGAAGTCAAAGAAACAAAACACAAAGACAGTAGATCAGTATTTGGCCTCACACAGTCTGGTTTGTGGAAAATCGACAACCGCTTCACCAAGATGCGAGACCCATGGGTTAGAACCACGACTGTCCGCGAGACCGCTCGGTGTAGGCATGCGCCTCCTCGGGGGTGAGTCCAATGAGGTCCAACTCCACGGCCCCTTGATCCACCATCTCCGGCTCTGGCGAGGGTTCACTCTGTGGCTGTCGCATAGGCTGGTTGGCATATTCTGCGATGTCATCTTCATTACCATTTTCCTCGTCGGAATCGCCCTCGCTGTCGGTGATTTCAATGAAGCCCCACAGACCAGGCTTCACCTCGATTCTCTTGCGGATCACCTTTTTGGTCTTCCTTTCCCTATCATTTTCACTCTTAAGGGAATTCTTGATACCAGCGGCGGTGACGGCAGCACTCTTCCGGGGTTTCCTCTGGCTCATGGATGGAAGCAGACTTGCGGTCGTTCTGACGGTGTAATCGGGCTCGAAAGGCCGATCAACGTATTTTTCGTTCGACCCCGGTTTCGAGCTGCGCGTTCTCTTTGAGCTTTGGTTCGATTTGGGGGTATGACCAAGAGGGTGTTTTCTTGGACGGCCGCGGCCACGCTTGCCAGGTACGGCGTTGGTGCTAGTTGCACTGCGCATAGCAATTAGGGTTGGGTCGGGTTCCGGGAAATGTTCATACATCTCCCTCCAGCCAGCGAATGAAGGCAGGTCGATAATAACAGCCAATGGCCAATCGTGGGGGATGAAGTTCTGGAGGGATTCTAGATTATCATTGTCGTCCATGTAATCAGGCATTTCGAGCTCGCTTTCGTCGCTGCTGTCATCTTCCCCGCTGGATGAAGAAACGAATTCCTGGATGTCGTCGTAGCTGATAGCACCGATGGCAGCGAGCTTCGCCTGGCGATCTGCTTCTTTCCTTCGTCGACCCCTTTCTCCCGCCCGAAATTCGGCACGTTCGGCTCTCCGTTCAGCTTTTCGGGCTTCGTTTTCCTCGACTCTGATGCGGTGACGCTCTAATTCCACTGCTCTTCGGGCGGCCGATTCCTCCTGACGTCGGACACGAACCGCCTCTGCCTCAGCCTCTCGGCGGACATGCTCAGCTTCTGCTTCGGCAGCACGACGAGCGCGGTCCTCATCGGCCTTGGCTTCGCGTGCTATCCACGCTTCGTTCTCCCTAATTTCACGAGCACGCTTTTCCTCCTCCGTTTCAGGCTCGATGTGTAGTCCGTCTTGATGGCGCATAACATCGAGAATCTCCTTGTTTAAAAATCGGTTCCTCGACCGCCTTGCACTGCCGTCAGCGTTTGCTTCCTTCCTATGCAGTTTTTGCAGCTCCTGTTGCTTTTGGAAGGCAAGGAACCGAGCACGAGCTTCATCTTCTTCATTCTTGCGACGAAGATAGGCCTCTCTTCTCCTCTGCATACTCCTCTGCTTCTCCGCAACGACTGCCCCATTGTCCCGGACATCGAAGTCGTTCTCATCTTCGCCTTCAGACAGGTTGGCGATAATCTCCGACTTCTTCGGTCTGCCACGCTTGCGTCGCGATGGCCCAGCCTTACTTTCGGCGATAGGCATGCCTGTAGTTCTTGCCGAAGGCAACAAAATAGCATGCTGGCCCGGCCCAGTACGCACAAGGTCGGAGACGACGATATCGCGCGCATATATATCCTTCATGATTTCCCTGAAGCGGTCCTTTGGCAACTTCAACTTGATGACAAGACACATCCTTCTCCTCTTGAGATTCTTCGTCCACTGGTTTGCAGCGTGCGTCTTCCGCACCCAGTCGCCGATTTGTTCTTCGCAGTCGGCCGCTAGTTGGCGGTCTGTACTTATTGGGTATATCGGTACGCGAGGGCGACGAGGAAACTGAATTCGTGGTTTCTCGGGGGTTGGTGAAGGAGTCGAGGAGGTTGAGTGGGGTTGGAAATCTGGAACATGGGGTGTCTGATTGTACAGTTGATGGGGGGCTACGGTTGTCGGTACGGACGCGGAAACATCTTGCCATATGGGGAGAGAGGCGTGGTCGCTGCCTCCACCCGGGAGTTTCATGAGCCCAGCAGCCGCAATGAAGGCCAATGGGTTAGATTCGAGTGCGGTGAGGGTTTGAAAATTTGCCAGACGGGTGGATTGTTCCAAGCCCTGATGCTGATGCCGATTACCACTGTCCCCTGAAGAGAGAGTTTGAGCTGAGCTGAACAAATCGGTGTTCCCGATTGAGCCAGGAGGAGGGGGACGATGATTATGCTGATACGATTGCAAAAGTGTGGAACCGGAATCTGCCATGTCATTACCCCACCGACCTGGATACTGATTAAGATGACCAAATGTAGAACTCATGGTATCATTCAAAATATAGCGCGTGCTCTCGGATGCCACCTCACAGACCCTTCTTCCTCCCCCTAGATGGCCGGCTTTTCCCTCCCCTTCCGTGGGACCTCTTGCTACCGTTGTCTGTATGGCGCTCAATGTATTAGATGTATGACCCTTGTCGGATTCGGTGGTAGCCGGTGACATGCCTAGTAAATTTACGCCGGGATCGCCGAGGGCGGGATCTACTGGAATGTTTGGAGGAAGAGACTGAGAGTCAACCTTTCTCTTCCGCGACCCGGTCGTCCAAATAACATTCCCTTTATCGAATGCAACAAGAACCTCAATACTCCTCTCGTCGGAGTACGGTTTTGTTGAATTGGCTAAGTAGGTTCCCACCTGCTGGTAGGGGGCCGTAACTCCCTTCTTCCGGCAAGCCCCGCAGTTACAAATTTTGCGACATACAGGGCAAGTCCAGTCGAATTGAGAGAGCACCTAGCGGTAGGTCAGCCAAATAAGCCACGGCAAAGATACCGAATAACAACTTACCTCCTCGAAGGGGTCCATGTCGTATGCTCTCCATAGATTTCCGAAGCAGTACGTTTTCGCGCACTTGGCACACTTCGCCATTTTCCACGCATCGTGTTGGACTTTACATGCGTGACAGTTGGACGACCCTCCTTGCTTCTTCTTGAGATCGGCGAGGTCGCCATCCGCATTTTCCTAAAATCTAGTCAGCATATAGGAAATAGCGACGTGACTGTGCGTCTCATACCTCATCTTCAAGTCCGTTCTTTTCGACGTCGATCCAAGGTCGTACTTCAAGCTGTTCCTGGCAGACCCATGCCAGGGATTTCCGTCCAAGTTTTTGAAGTCCCTCATGCAGAGGATGCAGGCCATCATAGTCCCCCGCTCCTCGAATTTGGAGAAGTATCCGTCGGAACTTCTCGTGTTCCGAAATTAGAGACGACCATCTATGATGCTCCACCCAATGCATGCCTGACACACACCAGCAGCTACGGCCACGGGCGTAACAGTCGAGACATATGTCATACATGTCGTCTACCTCTCCCTCTTGCTTGATCACGCAGGTCTTGCAGGTCAAGAACCTGTTCCAGATGTCTGATCGACAGAACGAACATGAAATGCTGTCGTCCCCTGTGGAGTACAAAATTTCGATGGCCGGGTCGCATTTGTTTGGCGCAAAGCATTCTGACAACATCATTCGATCGAACAGCTTGAAAAGGCGTCCGAAATCGCCCTCCATCCGAACAGACCGTCTGAGGTTGGGATCCAAAGATTCGCCATTAAGGATACAAGCGTATTTGCGCAGCGTCTCATGGACAATCGCCTTGGATTTGTACTGCTCGTCTCGGCAGACCATCCGCGACTTCGCAAGCGACTCGTCCAGCGCGAATTCGAGTGATTCAACGGTGACACGGTTCCACGCCGCTTTCAGAGTACACTCTCCACGGTTCCATACTTGATGGGGAGCCATTGGAGGAACGAGGATAAAATCGCCTTCCTTCTGTTCGTGAATGTAAACAGGAAAAGGCGCGTCCATCCAGTCAGAGAATCCAGTGAAGTGCGTCTCGATCTCGATATCGTGGCCCAACTCGAGCCAGAAATTCGCTACCAACTTCCGGTCTTTCGTGTCCGTCATCCACCAGATGGACGACCCTGGAGCGTACCCTTTCGAAGTGTGCACCATGAGATTGTGTCCAAGAGTGCCACACATTTCCTTGTGAGCAGGAGTGTACGTCCCCTCGTGACCGAAGTAGCACATGATGTTCTCTGCCCGTTTGCCTGGTGGCAGCATCGACATTAAGTCCGCGGATGGCTCGAGATAGAATAGGAAGGAAGGAATGATTTCCCGCAATTTCTCTCGCCACATCGCTGGACAATCGATGTCTTTGCCGTACAGACGTTGCGGAGATGGATTGCTTTCGTCAATTACGTTTGCAGCGAGCTTCGGTAAATTTTTGAGGTAGTGTCCCATAGACATCTGCGTTTCAGTATCGTTGCCAGCTTTTCGACCACTGAGATCCCGGGGGGTAATGACTAATCCAAGAGACAATCAGCGACAAGAAGAGTGGGGGAAATAGTAGGCTTCAGGGTAAACTCACGGTCACGGGCATGGTTGGCGGCCAACCACTCGGGACTAAAGATATGTCGTGGGTAGGCGGGTAGCCTGTGTAGATCGGTGATGACCAGAGGTTTTCCGCCCCGGATAACCCATCCCCGGATGAAAGTTTCCAGGTCTCGGTATCCACCTGGATACTGGTATCCTCGAATATCGACTGTGTGAACAGGGTGGAAATTTTCCACCTGTGAGATTGTAGCCGGCACGTCGAGATCCGCCATCACATATTCCATATCTGCTTCCTTTTTCCTCGCGCTCCGGTACTGTCTCTTGTCAGGTAACGGCTCAGCGCCCTGGTGTCCGGGAGCTCGAGGCATCGTGTCGAATTTGTAATGTCGACCTCCTGGTCAACTTCTATTCCTGCAAGTTTGGTTCTCATATTAGCGATTGTACAACAGCTGGAGGGTCTCAAACTATACACGGATGTATACGTCTTTTGTTGTTGGTGGTGGAGGTGGTAAGTCAAGATGTACTTATCAAAGTCTGGTTGGGTGAGAGGAGGAAGAGGTGGCAGGAGGACGCGCGAGTTTGTAGGCGGCGCGTCATTGGGATGCCAAGACGATAGCGTGGTGCACGGACCAGACCGAGCTTTTGCCCTAGCTGACACGGTGGTTAAGGCCTTACGATCGCCTGGAAGTTCCAACAGCAATCGCCCTGCTCCAGCTGTCGACGCCAAAGAGCAGAACAGCCGCAAGTGTCCGACAGAAACACCGCAGCTATGGTATCCATCAAGAGACTTTACCCACATCCCGCCCCCCTTTCTATGGCTAATAGCTTCGGGACAGACCGCCCTCTTCAATTTCAACGCTCTCCTCCTCGTCATCCTCCTCCTGATCTGTACATGCACCTATATTCGCCAGGTAGTCCCGGGCATGGTGGACAGTCGAAAAGATAAGAACATGTGCGTTCACGCTGCCGTCTTTCTCTGACCGCCTCTCTCACCCTATTGACCGACCATCTACCAGCTTCTGCGGCGTGTTTTGGAAGTTTGCAAGGATAGGAGAACGACTGTCGCCCTACGTCAGCCTGTGTTGCTTCATCATGGCAGTATGGAACCCCACCCAGACAGAGCAACCGGTATCGGAGCTCACGGAATACAGGTCGTTACATTCTTGGGATAACTGCGACAACCGCAAAGGTAGACATCAGGGTAGCGACGGCAGCGAGGATGAACGGCGTTTTTGCGGTTGGGTTACACGAAAATACACACGTTACTATCATTGTACACTACACTACATTGCGCGCATATTTCAGAGGTAATGCTCAGGTCGGAAGGACAAGGAGGAGGCTTGAGCTGCTCGTAAACCCAAAAGGCCCACATGAGCGCCCATGGTGACTGTCAGACAACGTAATGTGTCCATTCGACATAATCCACTCTCTATGCAAGATGCACAAGCGAGGGCCACGCCGATAAGCACGTGCTGTCTGCAGCCTTCTCATCTTCCAAGAGCGGTCGAGGGTAAACAAATTAAATCCTCGTATTGTCATTGCGCAAAAGTCACAACCACCAGATATACGTGCTTAACCTCTCGCCGTCTCTAGCGAACAAATATGCATATTGCAAAAATTAAGCCCAGCCATCATCTCCCCAATCTGCTTCTCCATCATCCCATGCATCGGCCTTTTTCGGCGCTGGAGCTTTCTTGGGTGGCATGGTCTTCGCCGTTGTCGTTGTAGCCGGCCTTCTCACGACAGGTGCAGAAGTAGTTTTCTTGGCCAATCCCTTCGGCAATGTCCTCCCACCCTTTTTCGCGCCAACAAGCGCCTCGAAATCAATCTCCTCCTCATTCTTTAGTGAAAAGGACTTTGGACCAAAGGAGCTTACCCCACCAGTGGACGCTGCGGCAGAAGAAGCGGGTGTGGACGCAACCTTATTCTCCTTACTGCTGGTGACACCGCAAAGTTTCTTGCCCGTCTTCTTTTCTAGGGCATCGAAGAAGGTCTCGCCGTTGTCGTAGTTGTTGCTGGTATCATTGTCTTCGTCGAGAGCACCCCATCCATCCAGATCGTCATCATCATCCAGGAAGCCGCCTGGTTGCGGGGCTGATGACGTGCTGACCGTGGATTTAGCTTGCGGCCTAGAATTGGCAGAAGATGCTGTGGTTGCTTTCGGTAGTGGAGCAGAAGCGGGGCGCTCTTCCGCAGTTATAGCTACGGCCGTTACCCGAGATTGCATTTGTCCGGCAGCTGCCGCAAAAGTTCCCACAGCCCAGCTCGTCCATCCGCCTGGCATTACGACGCTCTCCCCGCCACCGCCCGCTGCAGCAGCCCTCACCGCAGCCTCGGGAGAGGATGCACCCACGGCGGAGGCGGGGGTTACTGTGTCAGGGTAATTCTTCGTCAGGGTCGCAATGCGTGCCAGATACATTGCCAAGGTCTTTGCCGCTTGATCGCGAATCAATTTCTCGTTATCAACAAGACTGGGTGAAATCGCAGGGATGACTTTGCTGGCACAATCCTTCTCGTCGAAGACGTCTGCCGTTGCTCCAAGCGCCAAGAGCGCTGCGTTACGAGCGTGGACGAATGGGTCGCGGAGAGATCGGGTGAACGCAGCCACTAAGACCTTCTGTCGAGTCTAGACAGCATCTCCATTAGCACGTCCGATTAAGTGGATTACAGGAAGGGAGTAAGTGCGAACATTCTGTCCCAGATGCCTGGCGATCTTTCCGAGACATATGGTCGTATTGGTTCTGATTCCAGGCTGCTCGTCGTTCTGCGTCTTTGCCAAATGCTTCAACAGTTCACCGTTGATATGGCGATCCGATAGCTTTCCAATGATGGTGAGGACAGCTTTCACAGTTTGTTCTCGTACTATTGGAGCGGAATCCGAAAATCCGGTCAACTACTCCTCCAGTCAACCTCCATACATCACTCGTCGGTGGACGATGAAAAGTGCAACCCACCATGTCTGGAAATATCTTATCATTCACCACCCTGTTGGATAGGTGCTCGATCATCCTGTCGAGGTTATCCAGCAAAAACACTCTTGTCGCTCTATCCGGCAATGAAAACAGTCTCACAACGACAGGTGTAATCGAAGCTTCCCACTCCTCAGTGCTCAGCTTATCACCGATCCGCAGCACCGCACCGAAAATTTTCGGACCACCACCGCCAAACTCAACGCTCTTCAACAGCTCCGGTAGAACCTTCATCTTGAAGAAGTCCTCGGGGAATTGGTCCCCAGTCCTCTCGAGCTCTTCCAGAAACGTTTCGCGCTCCTCTTGATCCTTGACTCCCATATTCTCGACAAACTCAGAGATGTGGATGAGTGGGATATCGAAAAACGACCCCGATCTCAGGCCCTGCTCTAGGAAGTGCGCAACTGACAATCGAGATTTCGGGTTCGCCGTGATGAGTCGCTTGTACGCTGCCGACATTGTAGGTGGTATCTTCTTCGGTTGGCTGAGCAGGTCCACACTCGCGAGCGAGCCATTGAACGCCTCGTATGTCAGCTCAGCGAAACCCCAGGAATCCGTAACGTGCACCGGCAAGCTGGCGATCCGTATCAGCGCAGCTTTCCCAAGATTTCCCTCCAGCGGACATACTTCTTCAGTCCCTCCCAGCCACCCTTTCCTATCTCGGGCGCTGCAAATCTCCCCGCATCCGGCAGTAAGCTGCCGTACCTCTGCTCCCGTCCATCAGCGACTCCACCCGTACCCCTCCTGGTCCAACGCAAACTTACATAGATAAACGGCTCATCGTCCGCCACCGCCGATAGCACCTCGAACCCACCGAGCTTCCACTCCCCACTCTCGCCCATAAATACCGAACCCAGTCTTATATTTCCGTGGATGATCTTCGCCTCTTCGTTCAGGAATTTGAGGGTGACCTGCCACATCATTAGTCGAATTCCCCGATGCGCAGGTAAAAGACCCAAGAACGAGAAATGAAAAAAAGGAAAACCCACAGCAATTCCCCAGAGTCCCCATTTGACGGTCTCAGTCTGCAGCGCTCCTCGCTTCACGTCCCACGCCAGTGGCTTCACCCGCTCGGTAGCGATGTAGATATAGGCATCTGTCTGCGCTCATCTCATCAGCTCTATCCACGCACAGCGTACGCCGCACCTGTAGTATTCCCACGCACCTCAACACTATCGTACACTCTAACGACACCGGGATGTCGCAAGGTCCTCAGTCGTCTCAGCGCATTCTTCGCCAAGGGCAGCCGTGTCCGCGTGGTGTCCGTGACCTCAAACGTGAAGATGCTGCATGCACTCCCATCCTCACGCTTCGTACCATTGAAGAGGTTGAAGACTCCGCCGACGAGGGTGTCGCCGGGATGCGTGACGCGGTCCTGGAACGTGTAGGGAAACGGCGGGCCCTTGGAAAGCGCCGATGACAATGTCGACTTTAGGAAGTCCATGGTAGAGACGGGGCGCGGGAGGGCGCTCGGCCGAGATGCGGCGTGTGAACGTTGCGTGGAGCTGTGAGCTGAACTTTGGGTTGTGGTTAGATACCTAGCAGCTTGGATCTTTTAGGCGATTACAAACTACTAGTACTATGTATACGTAAGGAGCTCCATGCTAAGTTTACATACTTTAGCAACCCTCCATACTCCGATGGCTGCATGTGATAATGAATTCCTGCCTCTCTGTTCCTGTAAGAAGGGATCGAAAAAAAGTACGCACACCCTACCGTCACGTCTTTTGGCTATCGACAATCCCAGCTCTTTTTGGCCCGCTTCTAGGTGTAGTTTGGTGTTTGTCTCTCCACTGCGACGCCCTCACTCGATAGATTCAATACGATTTTCCTCTCCGAGAACAGCTCCTATCCAGCTGGCGCAAGCGTTCGACCTAGTTAGATAGGGGAGTTTGTAACATCCAATCCTACCGGAATAGTTTTGACCGCCGTATCTAAATAGGTAGTATCATAGTCGTAAAGAGAGTAGATAGTCGTGGACGCCCACAGGTTTGAACACTGGCCTGTTTAGGAAGCCTGACCTTGTTTGCCGGCTGCTCAGTCTCTGGAATTCAGCAAGTCAGTCCTAACATACATACTCCTGCCAGTTAAGACATGACACTTCTCACCCAAGTGCGGGAAATGAACAATTTACGACTGAAACGACTCAATTAAATCGATGACAATGCTCCTCCAGCATCTCGAATTTTAGAGCACTTATCTAGATTACAGCCATACGGACATCCACATCTACATCCTCCGCTCCACTATCATCACCACCTCCTCCTCCTCTGGAATGCAGGTATCGATACGAGAAGACTCAACCTTGGCTTCCCCATCTACAGAGTAAAGAAAAAACAAGAAAAAACAGACCTTCACTTCAGTCCAAAAAAAACTAGCCCAATTCCTGACCCAACCCGCTTGCAAAGTAGAAAAAAAAGTCAGCAAATCAATCACACTGCAGGAAAAAAAAACACCGACGGAAAGGGGGATCCAGCGATGTTCAAAGAAGAGTTACAAAAAACCATCATGGCAAAGCCTAACCGCCTCTCTCTCCCTATCCCCTTTACCCAGTCTGGTGACATCAGAAGCACCATTCGCAACAAATGCTAAAAGATTTACAAGAAAACGACTAAAGGAGAAGAACCTAAATCAGAAGTGAAGAGAGGAGTAAACCCGTTTAGACAGAGCCATTGAGACCCTCCTGCCTATACTCGCCTCCGGTGCCCGACACGGCGAATCGGACGTGCTTCGGAACTTCGGGCTCCACCACTCCAGCGCCATCGAAAAGTGCCGCGGTAATCTGTGCCATGTTTATAACTGTCGGAGGGGGTGACGCGTGATCCGCATTTCTCATGAGCACGGCGGGATTTATGGTGACCGCGGGAGGAGGAGGAGCAGCTGGTGGGATACCGCCGCCATTCAGAAGAGCGGTTCCTCCGATGAAACCGGACATCGGTGATGCATTTCCTTGCGAATGATGCTGCATGAATTGGGAGTAGATCCCACCATTACCAAGGATCGGTCCGAACG
>Ga0307516_10000966_pt1 | contig 39704 bp, 29 predicted proteins | sample 19_EM_MG_FD_203310 | JGI IMG/M metagenome (GOLD analysis project Ga0307516, IMG submission 203310) | Populus trichocarpa ectomycorrhiza microbial communities from riparian zone in the Pacific Northwest, United States - 19_EM | ecosystem: Host-associated > Plants > Roots > Unclassified | place... | reverse complement strand
CTGCCTTTGTCCGCGATACCCTGGTGAGATCAGGCGTCTTCGATGCCGGAGACAATGAACGCATCAAATCCGATACGCATAAATTAATGAAGGCCTCCCGGCCTTATGTTGAAGATGACGTATATGATCAGTTGGTGGACCGGGTCTGTATATATTATACTCATTCTTCTTTATTTATTTCTGCAATGATCGTCTTCGCCTGTAGTATGGCCTTGTTGTAGATTTACCTGTAAAATCCTAAGATAAGCCGTTGGTTCTTTAATCCTACCCGTTGGGAAAATGGTGATGGACGGGCTGCCCATGATGACTAATTTCATCGGGGAACTAAATCCCGTTTGCTCAATTTCCTCTTTTGTACAACTTATATACACATATAGCCAGCAATCCCGATCGTTGTGAGCGCCTGACCTGTAAGGAGTCGCTCTTTACTATTTTTAACTGCCGGCTTGAAAACAAATATGAAGATCTCTGGAGCCATCATAACTACATCATATACGTAGTGGAAGGAAGGAAGATCTGGCATACGGGCCATGGGTCCTATGAATTGAGCGAAGGTAGTTGTGTATTTGTACGAAAGGGCGCGGCCATCGCAGAACAATTTTTCGACACTGAATTCTGCTTTTTCCTCTTTTTTGTTCCCGACGAGTTTATCTGTGAGGTGTTAAAAAGCAAGTCGACCCCGATCACCCGATCTTTTAAGAAGCATGATCCTGTTATGACGATCGAGAACAGCGCGGCCGTGCATGCTTTTTTTCAATCCATGCTGCCTTATTTTGACGCCGATCGCGCACCCGATCAGACTCTGCTGGAACTGAAATTCAGGGAACTGATCCTAACGGTCGCCGACAACCCTTCGAATGGGGAAGTATTATCCTGGTTCTGTTCCTTATTGCAGGATCCTCAAAGAGTGACCTTGCAGCGGGTAATGGAAGACAATTTTCGTTTTAATCTCCGGCAGGATGAGTTTGCCAGATTAAGCGCCCGGAGTTTATCCGCCTTTAAAAGGGATTTTGTACGGATCTATCATACGACCCCGGGTAAGTGGCTGCTGGAAAAAAGATTGAACAATGCTTTCCATTTACTCACTCATATGGGTAAGACAGTGGGCGAGACAGCTTTTGAAAGCGGATTTGAAAACATGTCGCATTTCAGCCGGTCCTTCCGGCAACGTTACGGCACTTCTCCTGCAGTTATCAGGCAACAAGCGGTTGTCTGAGCTTTTCAGGCAGACCTTCGGACTTTTGATCCAATAAAAATCCGGCGCCCGAACCTCCATATAAATGCTATAGATAGTTTCAGGCTCCGGAATAATATTTCTGTAGCCTATTCACCCTGTTTCACTTCCAGGACATAAGCCGGTAACAGACCATGTGCTTCTTTATGCGCGCTGACGATGGCATTGCTATCGGGGGCTTCTGAAAGACAGAATACCTTTCCGGCTTTTTCATCGACCCAATAGTTGATGAAATTGACACCGTATTTTTTCTGGACGGCAAGGTCCTTTGCATGCGCATCCTTTACATCGGCGGCCGTAACATTCCCGGCTCCCAGCTCGTGGACGTCGATGAAAAATTGTTTTCCGTCGATAGCATTGGCCTGCATGCCATCCGTTACCTTGTAAATAGCGGCAGGTAATAAGCCATGTGCTTCGGCGTGCGTTTTTGTGATCGACTGAGTGTCTCTTGCGGATGAAAGACAATACACTTTTCCTTTTTTCTCATCGACCCAGAATTTAATAAAATGTACGTCATATTTACCTTCTGTCGCCAGGTCTTTTTTGTGTGCAGCCAGGACATCGGCAAATGCGACTTTCCCCGGTTGCAGATCGTGGACATCGATATACAGGCTTTTCTTCGTGGTATCGATGGTCACTGCTGTCTTAGTAGAATCCGATCCGGATGAATCGCCCCTGGCCGGCTCCGAGCATGAAGCGAATGCCAGGACTACACTGGCCGCAAATAGAGAAACAAATTTCATGATTACTTTTTTTTGGAATGTGAAAATTTTTTAATTCAAATGCAAAATAAACCCCTCTTTTCTACTTATATTTAGGTGTTTTTCCCTATATTATAACGCATCATCCCTATTTTACAGATCATGGAACTTATTGAGCGTGAGGGTTTTCTTGACTTGCTGGATAAAGGGTTCAGAAAAATTGCTTCAGGAGAAGGGCATTGCTTCTTCATCATGGGGGAGGCTGGTATTGGTAAAACTTCGCTGGTCAAAACATTCCTGGGCCAGGTGCAACATGAAAGTATTACCTACATTGGCGGCTGCGATTCGCTGTTTACGCCGCGGCCTCTTGCTCCACTCTATGATCTTGCCTTGCAGATCAATGCCGACCTGGCCGATAAAATTCAGTCGATCTTATCGAGAACGGAATTATTCTCAAAGTTTGTGCAGGAACTGACACAAAAGAACAAGCCTGTCGTCCTGGTGTTTGAAGACATCCATTGGGCCGATGAAGCCACCCTCGATTTTATTAAATTTTTTGCCCGGCGGATCAGCCGGATAAAATGCCTGTTCCTTCTCACTTGCAGGGATGAGGACATCAGTCAGCAGCATTCCCTGAGAAATGTTTTGGGTGAACTGGCTCCCGATACCTTCACCCGTATCCTGCTTGTTCCCTTATCCCGGCAAGCCGTTTATAAACTGGCGGATGAAAAAGGATATGACGCGGAAGATGTGTACAGTATTTCGGGTGGCAACCCTTTTTATGTCAACGAGATCCTGGCTAGTTATAGTTCGGGCGTTCCCGATAATATCAAGGATTCGGTATTGTCCGTGTACAACCGGGCAGGGGAATTGACGAAGAATCTCTGGCAGTTATTGTCCGTTGTCCCGGAAAGATTGGAGCTCAACCGTCTTGCAAAAATAGACCCTTACTGGCATGAGGCGATCGAGGATTGCCTTGCCTCGAGGATCCTCATCATTGAAAATGACCGGGTGTTCTTTAAGCATGAATTGTTCAGACGAACGATCGAAGCCTCGCTGTCTCCCTTCAAACGGATCACTTTAAATAAGACCTTGCTCGACCTTTTTTTAAAAAGCTTTGAAGAGGACGGGGAGATCGAGCGGATCGTGCATTACGCTAAGAATGCCAATGAAAATAAACTGGTGGTCCAATATGCCCCACAGGCGGCAAAGCAGGCGGCGTTGGTGGGAGCCCATATCGAAGCCTCCAAGCTCTATCTCACGGCTATCGAATATTCAGATGGAAAAGACCCGGATGAGCTGGTGAAATTATATGAGGCGTATACCTATGAGTGTTATCTTACCAACCAGATAAAAGACGGTATCATCTACCAGGGAAAGGCCTTAAAGATCTGGCGGGGAAAGAAAGATATCGAGCAGATCGGCAACAGCCTGCGATTCCTTTCCAGGCTTTGGTGGTATGACGGCAACCGGGGAGAAGCTGAGAAATATGCCCAGCAGGCGATCGACATCCTGGAGTCCCAGCCCTCATCCCGGGCAAAGGCGATGGCCTTTAGCAATATGTCCCAACTCAAAATGCTTTCCGAGGAGACGGCCGAGTGTATCGGATGGGGAACGCGGGCCATTAAGATTGCAAAGGAAATAAAAGATGGGGAGATCCTTTGTCATGCCCTGAATAATGTGGGAACTACCCAGGGGAAAGACAGGGCCACCAGCGAAACAGGAAGAAAATGCCTGCTGGAGAGCCTGGACATTGCCTTAAAATTCTCCTTTCACGAGCATGCCGCCAGGGCATATACGAATATGATCGGGAATAACCTGGTATTGAAGGAATATGACCTGGCTGCACAGACCTTCCAGGAAGGGATCAGCTATTGCGAAGAGAGGGATCTTGATACATGGGGGAAATACATCCTTACTTTAAAAGCAAGACTGTTGCTGGAGACGGGTGACTGGACCCAGGCTGTGGCCCTCGCGGAAAGTTTACTTAAAAACCCTAATCAACCGGGGATCATCAAGACGGGCGCTCTCGTGATCCTGGCCCTCGTTAAATTAAGAACGGGAACGGCGGATGCACTACCTTTTTTGCAGGAAGCCAAATCCGTTGCCATTGTAACGAAAGAATATCAACGGATCATCCCTGTTATGATGGCCTACCTGGAATGCGAATGGCTGACGGGAAAACAACTGATCACTACAGAAGAGATGAAGATGGCCATCGATCTTTGCGAGAGCGTCGGTAATATTTATTTGAACAGCGAGTTTGCCTACTGGCTGCGAAAGGCTAGAAAGGAGGAAATGGGCTTGCCGGAATTATTTGAGCCCTATGAATTCTTAAATGCGGGAAAAACAGCCCGGGCCGCCGAATACTGGGAAAAAAAAGGTTGCTCTTTCGAGCGGGCATTTGCTTTATTTGAAGGGGACGATGACGATAAGCGAAAGGCCCTTTCCCTCCTTGAACAATTAGGGGCCGCGGCCACCTACGAAAAGATGAAGATGGAAATGCGCTCCTCGGGCATGAAGAAGATCCCCCGGGGGTTAAGGGAAAGTACCAAGGCGAACCCCGCCCAGTTGACGAACCGGGAGTTGGATGTACTCCAATTATTGAAGAAAAGCGTTCAAAATAAGGAGATTGCAGAGACCCTTTTTATATCCCCCAAGACGGTGGACCATCATATTTCTTCCATTTTGTTTAAGCTGGATGCAAAATCCCGTGCAAAAGCGGTGACGGAAGCTCTTCGGCTAGGCATCCTAAAATAGGGAACATTTGCGGGTAAATGGGGGAACTCTCCCTATATGGTATAAACAATTGAATGGCAGCTTTGTACGAACCCAAAACAAATGTAATGAAAAAATTTATTGTTGAACGAAAACTACCGGGCGCAGGAAATATGACCCCGGAAGAGTTAAAAGCCGTTGCCAAGGCTTCCAATGAAGTGATCGTCGGAATGGGAAAACCTTATTCCTGGGTCCAATCCTTTGTTACGGAAGATAAAATTTATTGCATTCATATTGCGGAGAGTGAGGCGGATGTCCGGGAGCATGCCCGATGCGGAGGCTTCCCTATTAATACGATCGAGGAGGTAAAAGAGTCGATTGACCCCTCTTCGGCGGGCTAGAAAGAAAAAGAAAAATACAGGATATACAAAAAGCTACATCGTATGGTAAAACTGTTCAATACGCTCCTGAATCTCTTTTAGGGTCTGCTTATCCGTAATTTGACGATCGGTATTGATCCTGGTCCTTGCGAAAGGGATCAGGAGCTGAAGCTGATCTATATTTTTTGCTTCCAGCACCCGCAGCGTTTCCAACAAAGCCTTATGCCCGTATTGGCCATCTGTGGAGGCGGTGATGAGCAGTACGGGTTTATGGGAGAATTCGCCTGTGCCTACTACCCAATCGATCGCATTTTTTAACGACCCGGGTACGCCGTGCGCATATTCGGGGGTGCAGATAAGAACGCCATCCGCCTCTTTCAGCAATTGCCTGAAATGATCTACCAATTCCCCGGCATGATCCACCTGTTCCGGATTAAAATGAGGTAAGGTAGAGATGCCTTCGTAAAGAACAATCTTGAAAAGGTCCGTCGTTAATCCGGCGATGGCTTGTATAAGATGTTGATTTGTTGAATCGGGCCTTGTGCTTCCGGAAATGGCTACTATATTTTTCCTGGGGTCCATATTATTTCTTCTTTGGCATAGGGTGCAAGTTATGACGAATAAGATAACCGGGCTCGGGCATTCCGGAGGTTATATATAAGTAACAGTTGTAATCCTTTTTAAATAAACAGGTGTATGCTTTTGCGACCTTTGCTAAGGGCTGGTTAAGAGGCTGATCAAAGGTGAAATTGTGCTATTTAAGAGATTATGCTTAAGAAAGCGGTCGTAAAAGGTGGAATCCGTAACAATTTTTTCATATGAAGTAGCCGATTAGTATCTTTTAGGTGTTTTCTCTTTTTAAAATGAATGCATGAACGATCAACGAAACCTATCGGAAATTTACAGGGTTAGTGAATTGTTATACAAATCTGCCAGTCAAAAACTCACCGATAAAGAATCGGAGGAGTTAAACGAATGGGCGAATGCCAATAGCTCGAACCGGGAATTATTTGATGAGATCAGGAGTGAGAAGGATCTTCGGGAAAATTTAAATTCCCTCTATAATACCGGGACGGAGGAGGCGCTCAGGTCGGTACAGGAGAAGATCTTTCCAGCAAAGAGGAAGCTTTTCTTCTTAGCCATGAAGAAATGGCAATACGCAGCCATCGTATCGGCGATCGTAGTAGCTGCAGGCATCGGGATCTATATAAAATATGATGGACCTTCCGGGGGAACAAAAATTGCCGACAGCCATCCTTTTCATAATGATGTAGCGCCGGGCGGCAACAAGGCCCTGCTGACCCTGGAAGATGGAAGGACGATCATCCTGGATACAGTCCAAAATGGCACGCTTTCCCGGCAGGGCGGTACAAAAGTCCTGAAAATAAACAATGGTCAGTTAGCGTATAAGGCCAATGCCTCTTCAACTCCCGGATCTGTTAGTTATAATATGCTTTCCACCCCCCGCGGCGGTCAATACCAATTATTCTTGCCGGATGGCAGTAAGGTATGGCTGAATGCATCTTCCTCTTTAAAGTACCCGACGGCCTTTACCGGTAAGGATCGTGGCGTGGAGCTTACGGGGGAAGGATATTTTGAAGTGGCAAAAAATGCTGCGATGCCTTTTAGCGTGAAAGTGAATGGAGTAGCAATAGAGGTATTGGGCACTGATTTTAATGTGAACGCTTATGCAGATGAAGCCGAGGTAAGGACCTCTCTTCTGACGGGAAGTGTAAGGGTCTCCCTGGGCAGCGTAAACAGTTTATTGAAACCCGGAGATCAGTCCCAGGTGGATGCTCATGGTAAATTCATAGTGGTGAATGATGTGGACGTCGATAATGAAATATCATGGAAGAACGGCTACTTTTTCTTCGAGAAGGCAGATATTCGTACGATCATGCGGCAAATCTCCCGCTGGTACGATGTTGAGGTAGAATTTGAAGGCGCCGTCTCGGAAACGCGTCGTTTCGGCGGAAAGATCCAACGGGATCTGCAGCTTTCGCAGGTGCTGGAAGTTTTGCAAACCAGCCAGGTACATTGCCGGATCGAAGGGAGGAAACTGATCGTAATGCCTTAGCAAGGGAGCTTACTCTGTCTTCTTTTCATCCGTAGGCGGCCCTTTTTCCTCAGGATCTGAGCCCTTTTCTCCCGGAGCCTTTGCCTTCTTTTTATACTCCAGTTCACGGCTGCGGAACTCTCCCGGAGTTTGGTGATACTTGCGTTTGAAGGCTTTTATAAAACTGTTGACGCTTTTATATCCTGTGAGCGCGGCGATCTCCTTCACGTTCTTGCTGGGGTCTGCCAGCAGGTTGCGCGCTTCCAGCATGCGCACGGCAAGCAGGTATTCGTAAAGCCCGTCACCATAGACGGAACGAAACCCGTTCTTCAGCTTGAACTCGTTCAGCCCCACCCTCTGCGCGATCTCCCGGATGGGGTAATGATAGCGTATATTCCTGCAGATGATGTCGCGTGCCTCGTGGATCCCGTCGATCTCATAGTGCGTGAAAGAGCTTCGCGGCTGCTTCTGCACGGATTGCAGCAGGAGGTGGAAAAGCACGGCCTTCACGAGCATGGATGTGTAAACAGGGTAGGAAGGCATGTCATCCGAACTATGCAGGAGCCGGTAGATCGAATCCTGGATCTCCCGCGTCAGCCATCCGTGTTCTTCCAGCAGTATAGCCGGCTCGCCCGCCTTCACTTTGGTCAGCAATTTCACGACACTGGGGAAATAAGGGGTCCACTCCTCCAGGGCCGCGTTGTCGTACCAGAGCTCCAGGGTCACATACTCTTTGCCCGCGTCATGGGCGCTGGTGAGGTTGTAATGGGGGCTGTAGAGGAAATTGAACTGTCCCTCCTTTAAATGTACAGGACCGAGGCCCTCGATGTCCACCCGCCGGTCGTGTTGCAATGCGATGGACAGGCAGCAATAAGGCCCGGTGTCCCTGAGGTTGAAGACAGACTTCCGTTCGATCCGGTAAGCGGAATAAATGACTTTGCCAGCCTGGGCATCGACTTGCTGGATAATGAATTGCCCATAACCGTTCGATATGGCTTCGATCGTGCTCCCCGGCATCTGGTAGCGCGTGAGCTCCGCGGGGATCTTTCCGTTAAAGTGGAACTCATCATGCGGGTGATTGTAGTTTGAAAATCTCATTAGGAAAGGTTTAATGGGAATAGAATAGCGCGAAAAGCCTCGTCAGCCCGGTAAGAAGCCGATGGTGAACTTGCCTGCTATTTTGTAGAAATAGCTTTTTCTTTGTCTGGAATACGCTACAGGAGCCCCGAAATCCTTCATCAATCGTAAATACTCATACATACTGCGCTCGGATATGCCGATTTTTTCGGCCAGCTCGGAAGGGGTTCCGGTACCCCTGATCCGGATAAGGTCATCGATTCTTGTGATCCGATGAAAGATCGCTTTTTGCATAGATAAGGTTTAACAGGCATCAGTCAAAAGTTCTCTACAAAGATCGCGCAGGAATTGGAATCAAGGCGATCCGGGGGGGACTAAATGCTATCCAATCAGGAGTAATTTGAGGTATTAACGGTCCGTATACCCGAAGAAAAAAGAAAAATACCAGGCCCGGGCATAACCTTGCCTTCCGGGTTGTCGAACCGGGGGGTTTAGGGTATTTTTATGAAAGGTAAGGGGATAGCGAGAAATTATATATATGTTTGTTACACATTAAATAGTATTTTAAAAACTGAATACATGAAAACACTAATCGCAGCCTCTCTCTTAACGATCTCGTCTTCCCTCACTGTCGCCACCCTGCAGGCCCAGACGGCTGATGAGATCGTTACCAAACATATCGCCGCCATCGGTGGTAAAAGCGTCATCAGTTCTGTTAAATCCCTTTACCTGGAAGGCTCTCTTGAAGTAATGGGCAACGAAGCCCCGAGTACGACCTATATCCTCAGCGGCAAAGGCTTTAAGAATGAAGTTGATTTCAACGGTGCACAGATCGTGCAATGCGTTTCCGATAAAGGCGGATGGACGATCAACCCCATGGCCGGACAGACCACGGCTACGGCTCTCCCGGACGACCAGCTCAAGGCCAGCCAGCTCCGTCTCGATATCGGCGGTCCCCTCTTCAACTATGCGGAAAAAGGCAATAAAATTGAACTGGCCGGCAAAGACAGCTCCGGCTTCAAAGTAAAGGTCACCACCAAGGAAGGGCTCAATATCCAGTATTTCATCGATCCCAAGACCTTTTATATCAACAAGGCCATCACCCATGTCGTTACGGGCGGACAGGATGTAGAGACGGTCATCACCTATTCAGATTACAGGAAGACGGACATCGGTTATGTCATAGCCTATGCTCAGCAGATCGCGCTGCCCCAGATCACCCTTGGCCTTACGAGCAAAAAGATAGAGGTCAACAAGACGATCGACCCCGCTATTTTCGAAATGCCCAAATAAGTAGAGAACCACTTGACAGGATAAAGCCTCTCCGAAGATCCGGAGAGGCTTTTTTGTGCAGCAAACCTGCTTACTTGCCTGCTAACGGCTATCCTTCACAATCGATAATTCTTGAATGACAGGATCTGGCGGCCTCCTAAGAAGTTTTGCTCGATAAAGGTCAGTATCCGGTATTTGAGACGTTCGTGCTTGTGTTTCACCACCGTTGGCTTTTTTCTTATTTCCAGTTGGTCCGCCCAGTTGAATTGACAAATGCGCTCTTCCATGACGGCCGGGTGCGATTCCCGGTACAGAGACAACTGATCCAGGTTGCCAAAGTCGAACTCTTCCTGTTCCTGCCGGAAACTTTCCTCGGCACGGGCCTTCCCGAAATGGATCGTGGCGAAGGCCTTTCTTTTCTGCTGCATATACTTTGGCGGCCGCACCCATCCGTAATGATAGATGGAAGCATCTACCCGGGCCACCTTCAGCTTATAGGTACCCTTTTTCTCCCGGTAGGATATTCCGTCGAACCCCGGTATCCGCCGGAAGGATTGCGCCGATTCCCAGGAATGAATATCCCGGTCATTACGGATGATCCGGATCTCGTTGGAATACCAGGCATGGGAGGTGATATAATGGTCGTAATCGCCCCAGAAATGCTTGTATTGGAATAATAGACCCTCGATGGAGGGGTCATGGAGGAATTCCTCGCAACGCGCCCATATTTGTGGAAGATCTTTCTCATGTACCACCTCGTCGCTCTGCACATAGAACAGCCAATCTCCCTTACAGGCCTCTTTGGCAATATCCGTCTGGTGGGCATGTTCCATTCCCCGGGGATATTTTTCCAGGTCCCATTTGGTACGGATGACCCGGATCTTATCCGACCCGATGCTTTCGATCTCTTCCAGGGTACGGTCGTCCGCATCGCAATCCCCCAGCGCCACGACAAATTCATCGACAAGGGGGAGGATGGAGGTGATCGCCTGTTTGATAGGGTAATATAATTTGGTCGCATTGCGCACCATGGTAAATCCGCTGATGGTCATAAATCAGATTTTTTAAGAGTAAGAGAATCTACAGTTAATAATACGTGCAAATCCCGTGCAGAGTGATTTATAAGGGATTAAGAAGGGATTAAAGCCCCATGACCGGGGCAATGGCCGAAAAGGACAATTGTCCCGGGAGGATAACCGGCAAAAACGGGTGAAGGCGTGAAAAGTGCCGGTGAATCTGCTTGTAACATATAAATTTTAAAGGTATGTTTGCGGTCAAATTAACCCCCTGTTAACTCAAACGCGCTTTATGAAATCCTTACGTTTATTCCTCCTGACCCCTTCCTGTACATGATCTTCTTTGGCGCCACAGTCCCTATCAGCGGATGTAAAAAGACGGTCATCCATGATACGACGGTCACGACAGTCCATGATACCACCATCAAAGCGGTGCATGATACCACGATCAAGAAAGACTCCAGCTACATTCTCACCGACGGTCTAGTGGCTTATTACAATTTCAACGGGGGAACCTTGAAGGACAGTAGTGGCTATAACAATCATATTACCTCCAATATAGACCTGGCGGCGACCGCCGACCGGTTTGGCAATGCCGGTAATGCCTACTTATTCAACGGGCATACTTCTTTCATGAAGGTACCCAACAGCGCCAGCCTCAACCCCGGCTCCATAACTATTTTCGCGATCGTGAAGGTGAATGGCTTCTCGGCCCTCGGCTGCTCTGATATGGATGTCCTTGTAAAAGGCTCCCCCGATCCCGTGAATGGCCTTTGTCTTCTCCGGGTCGCGGATTCGGCGCCCTGCGATGGCGTATCGGATAGTACGCATAATTTCTTCGGAGGGGCTCATGGAGACAATGTCCCTGAAGGGTCGACTTCCTATGCCAACAGCGATACCGCTTATATACAGAAGGGCACCTGGTACAAGGTTGCTTATACTTATGACGGCCTTGTGGCGAAGTTCTATGTTAACGGAGTGCTGAAAACTACCCGTGTAAAGTCGACCGTCTTTACTCCCAATGCGCAGGACCTCTTCATCGGAAGGAACGAAAGTTCCATCTTCCCGTATTGGTTTAACGGAGCCATCGACGAAATAAGGATTTACAACAGGGCCCTGGACCAGAGCGCCATCACGCGATTGTATAATTTCACTTCGACCGCTCATTAAGTGGCGGGATAAAGGGCCTGATTTAATAGCAATAATTACGATCTTTACGGCATGCGGAATACCCTCAATAAGATCGTCAATTTCAAGTTTCGGTATATCAGGAAGTCATTTGGGGATCGCCCCTTTAAATTGCTGGACGTAGGTGCCGGCAATCATTCCGCCTCCAGGATCACGTCCTTATTTCCCCATTGCGAGTATTACGGGCTCGATAGGGACAAGCATTATAACAACGACCCCAGAGACTTCTCGGCGATGAAGGCGTTCTATGAACTGGACCTCACTTTATTGGATTATTCGAAAATCCCCGATCATTATTTTGACGGCATCTGGATGGCCCATGTGATCGAGCACTTGCATAACGGCACCGATGTGCTGCCCGGGTTGTTGAAGAAGTTGAAGCCGGGCGGGTATTTTTACATCGAATACCCCGGAAAAAAAAGCCTCCGTCTCCCCTCTATGCGAGGCACCCTGAATTTTCATGACGATACTACCCATGTCCGCGTATATTCAATCCCTGAATTAAAACAGGTGTTCGCGGACAACGATTGTTCGGTATTGGAGAGTGGAACAAGGAGGAATGGCTGGTATATCGCAGCGATACCCCTGCGGATGATCCAATCCTGGATCAAAAGAGGGCATTTGATCGGGAACCTATTCTGGGATCTCCTCGGTTTTGCCGAATACCTTTGGGTCAAAAAAAAGGGTTAAACTCAGTTTTCCACCGTGTTTTTTCAACTACTTCCCGGTAGAATTCCTATTGCGGGGGCAGGCAACTTGGATTAACTTTCGGATAGAAAACTAACCCGAATTGTTTTCTTTCTGTCAAAATCCGTTCGTATGAAAAGACTGATCAACACCTTTAACACGATCGCTATTAACCTGGCACTGATCCTGGCTTATTACTGGTTTTTGCAATGGCTGGCCCATTATACGCATTGATCCGTTCCGACACCTGGCTAAAAGCTTGAAACCCATGTAATTCATGGGTTTTTTTCGTCCAGGAGGTCGGGCCTTCGGGCCCGGGTCCGCTCCAGGGACTGTTCATGCCTCCATTCGTCGATCTTTTTCGGGTCTCCGCTCAACAGCACCGGAGGCACCTGCTGACCCCGGAAATCCGCGGGCCGGGTATAGACGGGAGGGGCCAGTAACTGATCCTGGAAAGAGTCGAAAAGGGCCGAGGTCTCGTCGTTCAGCACCCCGGGTATCAGCCTGCCGATGGCGTCCACGAGCACCGCCGCCGCCAATTCCCCCCCGCTGAGTACATAATCCCCGATGGAGATCTCCCGGGTGATATAGCGCTCCCTGATCCGTTCGTCGATCCCTTTATAATGGCCGCAGATGAGCAGGAGGTTCTCCTGCATCGATAATTGATTGGCAAGAGGTTGTTCCAGGCGCTCCCCATCCGGCGTGAGATAGATAATGGCATCATAACGGGTCGTTTGCGACAGCGCTTCTATGGCATTTGCCAGGGGCTCGGGCAGCATGACCATTCCGGCGCCTCCCCCATACTGGTAATCATCCACCTGGCCATATTCGTTCACCGCCCATTGCCGCAGGGAATGCACCCGGACTTCCAGCAGGCCCTTGTCCTGGGCCCTCTTTAAGATCGAATGTTTAAAGGGGCTCTCCAGCAATTCCGGCAATACCGTGAGGATATCGATACGCATACTCATGCTGCAAACCTACGTTAAAATGAATGATTGATTTTCTAATAAAATGGACTTATTAGACCACAAATTCCCACTTACACCTTATTAAAGCAGCTTTTATGAGATTTTTTAAAAATATAGTTGTTCCGGGCATGGTAAAAAAGATATTCTAAGGAGTTATAGTAAGTGGAAGTTAGTAGCTCTTTTTTGCTGCCCGAATCGGGCGGCAGATTTACTTAAAATCATTTTGGTATGGCTCCATTAAAAATTCCATTCCCCCTTCTCCTATTTTACAGAGACACGACAAGGGCGCTCCCTGGCGCTTCCTTCTTTAGGCAATTATTATTCCTAATGCTTTTAAGATCAAAAAACCCCCAACTATAATCGAATCACACCCGTATGAACGAACAATCTATCGATTTTCTTCTTCGGTTCAACCGGAGGGACCCCGAAGCTTTTAGTGAGTTCCATCGCAGACATTATCCAGGCTTGTTCTTACAAGTGCTCAGGCTGGTGGGTAACAGGGAAGATGCCAGGGATATCGTAGCCGACCTCTTCGAAAAGTTATGGCGCATTGAAAAGCAATTCGATAAGGAGGAAGGTATCCTTGCCTATTGTTTCGTTGCCGCGCGAAATAGCTGTGTCAGCTACTTCAGAGTGACTACCAGGCATGAGAAAGCGCACCGGAAGATCGCTGCAGAGGGGCAGTCGCAACCGGCATGGATCTTTTCTGCCGATCAGTTCATCCTGGACAAAGAGGTCAGGGAAATACTTTATGCGGCGATCATGGACCTTCCGCCAAAATGCCAGGAAGTATTCAAGCTCATCCTCCGGAACCTGACACCGGACGAGATCGGGAAGGTATTGGGAATCAGTACAAATACGGTATACAACCATCGCATGTGGGGGATCAACCGGCTACGGGCCAAGCTCCCCCCGGATCTCTTTAAGGTCATATGTATTATAATTTTAATGGCTCCCTACTGTAAAAATTAGTGGAGGATTTTCCCCCGGGACTAAAGGAAAAACACTGTACATGCGTGTTAGACCATAGTCCACTACTATTATTTAATTGCCTGAACGATGACTGAACAACATCAACAGATAGCGGAACTGATCACCAAATACCTGACGGGGATCATCGCCATTCCCGAACAGGAAGAGCTCGACGAATGGCTGGCCCGCTCGGAAAAGCATCGCCGGCTTTTCAGGACTTATATGGATCGGGAAGCGCTGATGCGCGAGCTGGAGGAACGGGAGAAGGTCGACGAAGAGGCGGCCTGGAACAGGCTGGCCCTGGGCATCCCCATTCTACAATCCGTACGCAATTCCGCACCTCCTTCGATCCCCCCGTCTCCTGAACAACAGGATCTGACAGGTCCGGGTAATGGATACGGGCCTGTTAAGAAGCCCGGCAGGCCGCATCGTTCCTATAAATGGATTGCCGTCCGCTCTTATGCAGCCATCTTCCTTTTCCTTCTTATCTCCACCGGGATGGTCTATTTTTTCTACCGGTTCCGGGAAGGCGGAAAAGCCAATACCTCATCATCGGGGGCAAGTACTTCAGCAGGCGCCACCGCCCTCTCCTCTCCGGACAGCGTCGGTCATGCAAAGAAAAAAGATTTTCTCGTCCCCGCTACCAACAGGGAAATGCTCACCCTGGCGGATAATACGACCCTCCGGCCAGAAGACTTTTCGGTGGGATTGATCCGGCAACAGGGCCGCACGTCCATCTATAAGACCGATAGCGGGGTCATTTCCTACGTGGACCCCGGCGGAGCCCATAGAGATACTCTGTATAACAGGGTATCCACTCCGCGGGGCGGCTGGTGTGAACTCCTGTTGCCCGATCGGACCAGGGTTCGCCTCAATGCATCTTCCTCTCTGCGCTTCCCCGTCTCCTTCGTCGGGAAAGAAAGGATAGTGGAACTGGAAGGAGAAGCCTGGTTTGAGATATTCCGTAATAAGACCCGTCCCTTCCTGATAAAAGTGAGGAATAAAAACATGCAGATCAAGGCCGTCGGTACGCATTTTAACGTCATGGCCTATACAGATGATTCTGTCATGAAGACAAGTTTGCAGGAAGGATCTATCTCGCTGCAACGATTGGCTTCCGGTGCAGGAAGATCCCATTCCGTGCCTTTAAGGCCGGGGCAGCAATACCTCCGCTATAACAGCGGCCGGGATAGTATCCTCACGGATCGCAGCCTCGTAGATGCGGCCCTGGCCTGGAAAAAAGGAGAATTCAGGTTTAAGAACGAGCCGATGGGCTCCATCCTCCGGCAGGTAGCGAGGTGGTATGACGATGCCGTTATTGTCTGCCCTGACACGCTGGCGGGCGGGTTCACACTGGCGGGCTCGAGGAACAAGGCGCCTAAAGAATTTTTCGATCGATGGTCGGATAGTTATCCTGCCATCCGGTTTACGATAAAAGAGAACGAGATCACCGTATCAACCACGCGCTGATCAAATACCACTGCCATTAAACCTTTGTCCGGCCCGGCCCCAGGGGGTAGCCGGACACATCCTCACTGGACATTTTTGACCAAACTAGCTTTCATCATGCGAATGACCTTCGTACTATACCTCTTTGCCTGCCTGGCAGATCATGCCTGTGCCCAGGTACAGCCAAGGATCACCCTTACCCTTAAACATGCACCCCTCGTGAAAGTGTTCGATGCATTCGAACGGCAGGCCGATTGCCGGCTCAACTATCATAATGACGATATCCTTTTCTATGTCGATATCGATCTGCAGGATGCATCCCTGGAGGAAGCGATCGTCAAATGCCTGCAGGACCTTCCCCTCACCTATAAGATCTCCGACCCGCGTGAAGGCAAATACCTGATCGTCCGCCACGACCCTGCTGCGAGATGCCGCGGCATCGTGCGCAATAAAAAAGGCGAGGTCCTGGAAGGGGTAACCGTCTCCCTTAGAGGCAGTACGATCGGCGCCATCACCGGTCGTGACGGAATATTCGACCTGCCCTGGGTTCCGGCGGGCGGCATCCTGGAATTCAGCGATGTCAATAGCATCAGCAGGGAACTCCGTTCCGAAGGGAGGACCCGCATGGATATAATCCTGGAGAGTAAAGTGGATACCCTGTTCCCCGTCGTCATCGCCAGTAACGGTTATGAGACCTTCACCGTGCAGCGGCCTCCCGGCGCATTCGGGTTGCCCGATATGGCAAGTTTTCAGATCAGCCCTCTTTCGGATATCATTGGCCGTATGCAGGGTATCGTAAGCGGTCTCCTTACCGATGCGGCCGCCGGCAACCCCCTGAATATCTCCATTCGGGGGAAAAGCACGATCCTCGCGCCCAATCAACCTCTTATCGTGGTAAATAACTTCGAATTTTACGGCGATATCCGGTCGATCAACCCCGAAGACATCGAAAGCATCACGGTCTTAAAGGATGCCGTAGCCGCCTCTATCTGGGGAGCCCGCTCCGGCAACGGGGTTATCGTCATCACGTTGAGAAAGGGAAAATATAATGTCCCGTTCCGTCTTTCCCTGAATGGCGCAATGACCCTATCGCCGCGGCCCAACCTTTTTTACGGTCATGGCATCAGCAGCACGGACTATATCGATGCGGAACAAAATTTCTTTAAGAATGGATTTTACGATGCTCTTTTATCCGACCCTTTTCATACGGCTGTCTCGCCTGCCGTTGAGATCTTTAACGGTCTGCGAGGAGGGAGTATCGATTCGGCTGCGGCGGTCGTTGCACGCGGCAATCTCGCCCGCCACGACGTTCGTAACGACTTGTTGAAATGTTTTTATCGTCCGCGTGCCGACCAAATATACCAGCTTGACCTTTCCGGCGGAGGCCCCCTTTTTCACAGCTTTCTTTCCATCGGCTATAATAAGGATCTCCTTAACCTGCGGCGCAACAGCTACGACCGGCTCACGCTCAACGCAGCCAATACCTGGTCCGTACTGCCCGACAGGCGGCTGGAATGTACGGCCTCCTTTCTGTATAACGACGGCTCTACTCAGAACAACAACCCCGGCATGATGCCGGTGGGCTATCGTTATGCGGCGGTGAAAGACCCTTCAGGCGGCCCGGCCTATCTCAATTATCGTTACCGGCCTTCTTATATCGATACGGCCGGAGGCGGCCGCCTGCTGAACTGGAAATACGATCCCTTGTACGAACTGGCGAATGCGGACAATGCGACCCGTACTTTCTATTACCATCTTCAGGGAGAGATCAAAGGCAGGATCACCGATCATCTTAGCGCCGAACTCAACTACCGTTATTCCAAATGGGTGACGGAGACGCGTATCTTCCATCCGGAGGGCAGCTTCTTTACCGACGACCTTATCAACCGTTACACGCAGTTGGGAGTTGGAAATATCGTTTATGGGATCCCTCCGGGCGGTATCCTCGAGAATGTCCAGTCGAAGTTTACGGGACATAACCTGCGGGGGCAGGTGACTGCCCGGGGGCGCCTTGGTGGAAAGGAACAACAATACAAGGTCATGATAGGGGCAGAACTGGCCCAGGTGGACTCTTCCAATATTGCCTGGCGTCTTTACGGGTACGACAACAGACAGGCCTCGAACGCGCCTGTCGATCTCGTAAATGCATACCAGGACTTTATCACGGGCGATAGGGTACAAGTCCCTTCCGGTCAGAGTCAGCGAAGATATGCGGCCCGTTATGTTTCCGTGTTTGCAAACCTCCACTATAATTTATTCGAGCGGCTATCTTTTTATGCCAGCTTACGAAAGGACGGCGCCAATATCGTCGGGGTGGAGACCAATCGCAGGTGGGCGCCCCTGATGGCTTTCGGGACAGGCCTGGACCTGGTGAACGGGAAAACCTCTCTTCTTCGCATCCCTGCCTTTTCCCTTCTCCGCCTGCGGATCGGCTATGGATATAACGGGAATATCGGCGCCAGCGCTGCCTACCTTGCTACGGAGCCCAATGGTCGGAATGCGACCGGCTCTGCACAAAGCGGGATCCTCCGGCCGCCTAACCCATTCCTCACCTGGGAAAAGATCGGCATTCTCAACACCGGGCTTGATCTTTCCACCCGCAGCGGGTGGCTTAGCGGGAGCTTCGATTATTTTCACAAACATGGTATCGGGCTTTTCGGCCCTGACAGCCTGCCGCCCTCGACGGGGCTCAGCAGTTTTTTCGGGAACACGAATTCCACGTCAGGCCAGGGGTTTGACCTGGTGCTGAATGCGGGCCGCAGGAAAGGCCGGATGGCCTGGAACACTACCCTGCTGGCTACCTATGTGAAAGACCGCGTCACGAATTATTCCTTCAAACCCAATTCCGTATTCGATTATATCCAGGGTAATAATTCCAGACCGGGGCAGCCTCTCAGTTCCTTATACAGCTTTCGCCCGGCCGGTCTTGATCCCGCCGATGGCAGTCCCCGCGGCTTCCTCGGCAAAGAGATCAGCAAGGACTACGCAGGCATGATCTATGCCAATGGGGACAGCATCGGCGGTATTGTCAACAGCGGACCCTATCTGCCTCCCTTTTATGGGAGCCTGTCCCTGGGGATCAGCTTCGATCGGTTGTCCGTCTCCGTTCTATTGACCTGGAAAGGCGGCAACTATTTCAGAAGAGGGTCGATCGATTATCATGGTCTTGCCATTGGCAGCGATCCGGGCAGTGCAGATTATACAGGGCGCTGGCAAAAGCCCGGGGATGAGAAGAAGACCAGCATTCCTTCCCTGCCCATGACCGATGATCCAAACCGGGATTTTTTTTACCTGAATTCTCAAACCCTCATCACGAAAGGCGATCAACTACGCTGCCAATCCTTTTCCATAGGGTATGATCTTTTTAAACATCCCGCCGGTAAGAACGTACCGGACAACGCCAGCCCCCGGTGCAAGGTTTATTTTACGGTCAATAACCTGGCCCTCCTCTGGCGGGCCAATCATTTTGGGATCGACCCCGATGCGGCCGCTCCCGGTATTTTACCAAAGACAAGAACTTTTACCCTCGGATTTCATGCCGGATTTTAAAACATACCGTATGCAAAAAAACAGGATACGCCCCTTCCTTTTTCTCATGAGCCTGGCCTGCCTGATCGCGGGCTGCAAAAAATATCTCGACAAGGTACCGGATACCTTGCAGGTAGTGCCGAATACCCTTGAGGGCTATGGCGAGCTCCTGGATAACAACCTCCTCACCCGTACCGTCTCGCCCGCCCTCGGGCAGCTTGGCTGTGACGATTATTATAGCTCCGCCGCTACGCTGGCGGCAGCCGATCCACTCACCCGAAAGGCCTATACCTGGGCGGATAACCCCTACGATGGCCAGCCTGTTGCCGACTGGAGCAGGCCCTATACCGCCATCTATTATTGCAATGTCATCCTGAGTGGTCTTCCCTCGATCGTGAATGCCGCGCCCGACGAGTACAATGCGATAAAAGGGGGCGCCTTATTCTGCAGGGCCTTTCATTTCTATTCTCTTCAGGAGGTATTCGGTGAGCCCTATCGCCCTTCCGATGCCCTCCATGAAATGGGTATTATCCTGCGGCTGGATCCCAATCCCGCTGCGAAATTGGGCAGGGCCAGTACAGACCAGGTATTCAGACAGGTGCTGCGCGATCTGCGGCAAGCCCTCCCCCTGCTACCTGTCAATGTTCAGCATATCCATCCTAACAGGCCCTGCAAATCCGCAGTCTTCGCCCTACTGGCAAGAGTGTGCCTCACGATGCAGGATTACAAGCAGGCGGGATTGTATGCGGATAGCTGTCTCCGGCTATACAGTACACTGTTGAATTTCGACACGCTGAACAAGGCGTCCACCCGTCCTTTCACCCAGCCCGCGAATGATGAAGTATTATTCCTTTGCTCGATGCAAAATTATTCGCAACTCTATGGTTCGGGCACCGTGATAGATTCGGTCCTTTACAATTCCTACGATTCCGACGATCTGAGAAAGACCCTCTTCTTCCGGAACAATTCTTTCGGGCAACCTTATTTCAAGGGTCAGTTCACCGGCCTGTCCTACCTGTATACAGGCGTTGCGGTCGATGAGGTATTTCTTATTCGTGCGGAATGCGCTGCCCGCGACAGCAACAGAGATGTCGCACTCCAGGATCTCAACACCCTGCTCGTGACAAGGTGGAAAAAAGGAGCCTTTCTTCCCAGAGTTGCTGCCACAGCCGGAGAAGCGCTGGGACTGATATTGAAAGAGAGGAGGAAAGAGCTCCTTTTTCGTGGCCTTCGCTGGTCGGATCTACGTCGGCTCAACCAGGATGCCCGTTATAGCGATACGCTGAAAAGGATCGTGAACGGAACGATCTATACCCTTTACCCGGGTGATGCCCGCTATACCTTTCCCATTCCGGACGAGGAGATCCATCTGAGCGGGATCCCGCAGAACCCCCGGTAGATCAGGGTTCCATCAGGATGAGAGCCCCGCCCCAATTAATTCCGGAAGCCGGCACATCGTTGGCATAGAACCAGGTGCCTGAATAATCCGTGTGCATATACACCGGGGGCGCTATGATCGTGCAGATGGAGTGGATATTATTGCAATCGTACTGGTCGCCCTGGACCCAGCCCATCGCCGTGAGATCCCAATAGACATAATACTTTGTCTGGTCTACGGTCTTGTAAAGAAAATAATAAGTGTGATAGTCGGTCCTGCGCGGGGTCCGGCTGGTAAAAGCGAAACAAATGCCCATCAGGGCAATGAAGAACAGTCTCCATTGGATCTTTTTCATAAAATGAGTGTTTAATGATGAATAATACTGTTTCTCTTGTTGATGCTTTTTTCCTGCTTTCGGGCTTCGACCAGGATCCCCGTCAGCGAGAGGGCCATAAATCCCAGGTTCACCCACAATTGCTCCTGCCAGCTAAGGTGCTTGAACAAGCCCCCGCAGGAACAGGGAGTCCTGGGGAAAAAATGCAGGAGTACGGCGACGATATAGACCGAGAATACGGACAGCAGTCCGAGGGAAGCATAGAGCCCGATCTTTTTCGTTCGTTGGAAAAGCAGGCAGCAGGCAATCAGTATTTCTAAAGGAAGGAGGACGCGGATAAGAAAGGAGGCAAGCCATCGGGGTATGGGCTGGTTGTGCAGGTCGCCGCTGAAGGCTTCCAGGTCGAAAAGCTTGCTGAAGGCGGCATAGGTGAACAATAGGATCAGCGACCCGGAAATAAATTCCATGATCATGCCCTTTTTCATAGTTAATAAGGTTGATTCGATGATCAGGAAGGTACTAAGGGTAGGAAAGCAAGTGGAAATATTTAGGTTAACTAATTAAATATGTAAGCGAAACCACTTACAGTAGGTACCTTAGCTCCCTTAGTTCTCCTCGTCCGGCCCTCCCATGAAATCTCCGAGATCCCTTCTTTCCTTCTTGGTAGGACGACCGATCTTGCTCTGTCGTTTGCCGGTATTAAAGCTGGCCGCCTGGTATTGCAGCCGTTCTATTTCTTCGGCGGGAGTGATATCGCTATAATAGTTGATCGCTTCGGAATATTGGACGCGATGGTCCAGCAGGGCTGCCACTTTGATCCTCCAGCGCTTGACGTCCGTCTTTACCTCGTATTCATCCTCCACCGCAACGGGTCTTGACGCTTTTGCCGCATCCCCATTAAATTTTACCTTACCCTTATCACAGGCATCCGCGGCCTGCGACCGTGTCTTGAACAGCCGGATGGACCAGAGGTATTTATCGAGACGTATTTTTTCTTTTTCAGCCATACTCTTTCCGGGTTTTAACCCGACAGCGAAATTAAGAAGAAAAAAAGAATCGATTCCTTTATGGAATTTTGCTGCCGTTGCGTCCCGGGAAGATCAACAAACCAAGGCTATGATAAAAACGCTTTTCTGTCTTTCGCAAGGGATCCTCTTTTTCATGCAGACCTTCGCGCAAGGCCCCCGGCCTATCCGGGATACGCGACCCCTCGCCCGTCCACCCCAGCTCATTGCGGCCGATAAGAGCAAAGTCATGGACTATTTTCAAAATCAGCAATTCGAGGAGGCGATCAGTTACCTGGCGCCGGCCCTTGGCGACGACTCTGCCAATGCATCGGTATTGGGCTTTTTAGGATATGCCTATTATATGACAGATAATGCAAGGGCGGCCGAAAACTGTTATGAGCGCATTTTCGACCTGGACTCCAATAATATTTCCGCCATTCATTACCTGGAAGTCCTCAACAGCCATGAAGATCCCGAAAAGGCATTGGGATTTGCGACCCGGCTGGCGGATCTTCAACCCGGTAAATCCCCCTGGTGGCGTATGAAAGGGGAACTGTTGCGGAGGCTCAAACAACCCGACTCTGCCTTTTCCTGTCTTTCCCGTGCCTATACATTAATGCCCTCCGATGCTAAAAATAGTGCCGCCTTCGCCGAACTCCTGATCGAAAGAAAGAGTTACCCCCTGGCGGATAGTATCCTCGATGTCGCACTGGCAGAGGATTCCCTGAATTTCCCCCTATTGAAACTGCGCATGCGAAGCGCCTACCTGATCAGGGATTATACGTCCGTCCTTCCGCTGGGAGAAAGGTCGATGCGGCTCCATCTGCCGGACCTCAACGCCCAGTCCTGGCTGGCCCTTTCCTATTACAACCTCAAACAATACCCCGACTGCATCCGTGCCTGTGAATTCCTGCTCAATAACGGATATGACGCCGAATCGATCTATTACTACGAATCCCGGGCCCTGTCCAAGCTCGGGCAATTTTCGGAAAGTAATGCGTTGCTTGGCGTTTGCCTGAAGAAAGCCATTTCCAATACGGCCGACTGGTATTATAACGACCTCGGAGATAATTATGAAGGGTTGAAGAATTTTAAAATGTCCCTTGCCGCCTATGACACGGCTTTTTATCTTTTTAAAGAACCGATCATGTTGTACAATTGCGGCCGCATCGCCGAGACCGGGTTAAAGAACAATGCCCTGGCCCGGAAATATTATACCCGCTACCTGGCCCTTGCCCATCCCGAAACGCCGGAAGAGAAGAAAGTTTATGTTTATGTGAAGACGCGCTGGAATAAGAAAAGAAAGTAACTCATTTCTCCGCGAAGAACTGGTGGAAATAAGGGATCGTTTCAATCCCTTTATAAAAATTTTCCAGCCCGAACTTCTCATTGGGAGAATGAAGATTGTCGCTATCCAATCCAAACCCCATGAAGACGATCTTTACTCCCAGTTCCTTTTCGAACAAAGCACAGATGGGAATGCTGCCCCCTCCGCGCACGGGGATCGGAGCTTTGCCAAAGACGGCCCCGATGGCTTTTGCCGCCGACTGGTAGGCTTTCGAGTCGATCGGTGTCATATAGGGTTCTCCGCCATGATGTTCCTCCGCCTTTACGGTGACGCTGGCAGGAGCGATGCTACGGAAATAGCTTAGTAATTTTTCCGTGATGCGCACGGAGGATTGATCAGGCACGAGCCTGGCGGATATTTTGGCTGTGGCTTTCGAAGGCAGGACTGTCTTGGCGCCCTCTCCCGTGTAGCCGCCCCAGATGCCGTTCACCTCGATGGTAGGACGTATGCCTGTCCGCTCGTTCGTCGTATATCCTTTTTCACCCCGGAGCTCCTTCACCCCCAGGTCTTTTTTGTATTCGGCCTCATTAAAAGGAGCAGCCGCCATCAGTTGCCTTTCCGCGGGCGTAGCTTCCACGACATCGTCATAGAAACCCGGGATGGCGATATGATTATTTTCATCGTGGCAGGATGCGATCATGCGTGACAAGATCGTAATGGGATTGGCGACGGCCCCGCCATAGACCCCGCTGTGCAGGTCGCGGTTGGGTCCCGTTACTTCTATCTCGATATAGGAAAGGCCCCGCACCCCTGTATCGATCGAAGGCGTCTCCAGGCTAAGCATGGCCGTGTCGCTGATGAGGATCACGTCGGTCTTCAGAAGGTCTTTATGCGAAGAGACGAATTTTGCGAGGTTGGGGCTGCCGATCTCTTCCTCCCCTTCTATGATGAACTTGATATTGGTCGGCAGGGAATTCGTTTGGATCATGATTTCCAGGGCCTTTACATGCATATAGAACTGTCCCTTATCGTCGGCCGAACCGCGGGCATAGATCTTACCGTCTTTGATCACGGGTTCGAAAGGCCCGCTATGCCATAGTTCCAGGGGATCGGGGGGTTGCACATCGTAATGACCATATACCAGCACCGTGGGCCGGGATGCATCCAGGATCTTTTCGCCGTAGACGACGGGATGGCCGTCCGTGGAATAGACTTCCGCTCTATCGGCGCCGGCTTCGAGGAGCCGCTGCCGGACAGCTTCCGCACATTTTTTCATATCCTCTTTATGCTCGCTCCGGGCACTCACCGAAGGGATGCGCAGCATTTCCAGCAATTCGTTCAAAAACCGGTCTTTATTTTTTTCCTGGTAGTCTTTCCAAGCTTGCATAAATGAAAAATTTGGCCAAAAATACTCTTTAATTGCCTTTCCTTATCTTTATCGCTTACAAAAATCACACACATACAAAATGAGAAAGTTAATTGTTTTTTTCACCGCCGCCGGACTCCTGCTCGGTCAGCAGGTATCCTGGGCACAATCCGCGAATCCACCGGCCGACAGTTTGGCCGCGATATCCACTTTCGATCAGCATGAAGCTTTTGCTCCTTTGTTCTATCCCGCCTATGGGGACGATGTCCGTGCCGCCGATGGCGGTCCGGGGCCAAAATACTGGCAGAACAGCGCCGACTATAAGATCGATGCCCGCCTGGATGAAGTAGGGCAGGCTCTTTCCGGCTCCGTAACGATCACTTATAAGAACAATAGCCCGCGCAACCTGCCTTTCGTGTGGCTTCAATTAGATCAGAATATTTACAACTTGAAATCCCGAAGTATCGCCATTACCGAGATCGGGGGCGGCCGCTGGGCCAACAGGGGAGAGTTTGATGGCGGATATGAACTGAAGTCGGTGGAACTCCTGGATGCTGTTACCGGCAAAGCGCAGGTGGCCGATTATCGTGTATCTGACACGCGTATGCAAATCAAATTGCCTTCCAATCTCAAGGCCGGAGGAGGTATTTTAAAGATCCGCATTGCTTACTCCTTTAAGATCCCCGAATATGGTACCGACCGTATGGGACGTCTGAATACAAAGAACGGTTGGGTCTATACGATGGCCCAATGGTATCCCCGCATGTGCGTGTATGACAATGTTCTTGGATGGAATACCCTGCCTTATCTGGGCCAGGGGGAGTTCTACCTGGAATATGGCAATATCGAATACAGCATCAACGCACCCGCGGAGCAGATCATCGCCGGCTCGGGTGAATTGCTCAATCCTACCGAAGTATTGACCCCCATCCAGATAAAAAGATTGCAGGAAGCAAAGGCCAGCGATAAAACGGTTGCCATCCGCTCTGAAAAGGAAGTAACGGACCCCGCCAGTCGCCCGAAGGGACGGCTGACCTGGAAGTTCCGTTGTATCAATACAAGGGACGTAGCCTGGGCTGCCTCCACCTCCTTTATCTGGGATGCCTCCAGGATCAACCTGCCCAGCGGCAAGAAAGCCCTGGCCCAATCGATCTATCCCATGGAAAGCGCCGGTGACTCCGCCTGGGGCCGCGCTACGGAATATGTCAAGGGTGCTATCGAGTTTTATTCCAAATACCTTTATGAATTCAGCTACCCTGTAGCCACCAATGTCGCGGGCAATGTAAATGGGATGGAATATCCCGGCATCGTATTCTGCGGTTCCCGCGCAAGAAAGGGAGGATTATGGGGAGTGACCAGCCATGAGTTCGGACATAACTGGTTTCCCATGATCGTGGGCAGCAACGAGCGCAAATACCCCTGGATGGACGAGGGCTTCAATACCTATATCAATACGGTGGCCGACTCCGCCTTCAACAACGGCGAATATGCCCGTCCCAACAGGGGCCGTAGCCGGTTGGCAGCTATGTTCCGCCCCGAATTCGACGGCATCATGACGATCCCCGATGTGACGCAGGGTCGTAACCTTGGTGTGGCAGCCTACGCCAAGCCTGGTATGGGACTCGAATTGCTCCGCGAAGAAGTGCTGGGCAAGGACGTTTTCGACTATGCTTTTCGTTATTATGTCCACCAATGGGCCTTCAAACATCCGACCCCCTTCGATTTCTTCCATGCCATTGAAAATGCCTCCGGCGAGACCCTCGATTGGTTCTGGAGAGGTTGGTTCCTCAATAACTGGAAGATCGACCAGGCCGTCACCAAGGTAGAATACCTGGGCGGCAAACCCGGCACGGGCGCGACGATCACCATCGAGACCAAGGAGAAGCTGGCGATGCCCGTTACCCTGGAGATCAAAGAATCCGGGGGTGCGACCCGTCGTATCAAACTTCCTGTCGAAGTATGGCAGCACGGCAGTTCCTGGAAATTCCAGTACCCCACTACCGGCACCATTTCGGAAGTCACCATCGATCCCGATCAGCGTTATCCGGATACGCAGCGCGCGAATAATACCTGGAAAGCTTCGGAATAGATCACCTTGTCCAATCAAAATACTCTTTAAAGGGCCGCTGATAGCGGCCCTTTTTTATTACCTTCCGGCAGCAACTAATCAGTCAGCCATGCTTCCCACTCCTCCAAAATTCGGTCTTTCCTTGTCCGGCGGCGGCTACCGGGCTGCGGCTTTTCACCTGGGTACGCTGAAGGCGTTAAATAAAATGGGCATTCTTTCCAAGGCAGATGTGCTCTCAACTATATCCGGCGGCTCGATCACCGGTGCGTATTACTGCCTGAAAAAAGAGGATTTCGGAGTATTTGAAGCAAGCCTTTATGATAAACTGCAGCATGGGAATGTGGTGAAGAGAATACTCTTATCCTTTACTTTCCTGAAGACGACTTTGTTTGCCCTGATCTTTCTCGTGCCGGCTATTTATTTTTTATTTACCCCGCATGCATGGCTATCACCGCTGGTATTGTTGGTGTTCGTCCTCCTACTGTCGAAATTTCAATTCTATATCTTCCCGGTGAGCAAGCGGATCGAAAAGATCTATGATACTTTTTTTTATGAAGGCAGGTCCCTGGAAGAACTGCCGGAAAGGCCCGTACTCGTGCTTGGATCGACGAATCTACAAACGGCCAGAGCGTTCACCTTTTCCAGGAACTGGATGCAGGACTCGACCTACCAGTATATGAACCCCCGTATTACCTTTAAAGCCGCGTCCTTCCCGATTGCCCGTGCCGTTATGGCTTCCAGTTGCGTACCTTTTGCCTTTACTCCCATCACCATCGATAAAAAATACTTTACGGATGAGGCGGACGCGAAAAGAGTACACCCGGTGCTTGTAGACGGAGGGGTCTATGACAACCAGGGGATCCATAAGATCATGCAGAAGGGTCAATATGCCTGTGATCTGATCGTTACCAGCGACGCGTCAGCCGGCAATAATTCCGAAGGAAAGTTTAAAAATACGCTTGCTATCCTTCTTACTACCGTGAATGTTTTTATGTCGCGCATCAAGAAAGCGCAGATGGTAGAGGATGTATATGACAATGCGGCCACCGCTAATAAACAGATCGCCTATTTTTCATTGGGATGGGATGCGGAAAATTGTATTCCCGGCTTTATCGATAACCTTGCTAAAAAACAGATCGCCGTGGCAGTCATTGCAGCTCATAAGCTGGAGGAGGCATGGGTTGAAAACCCTGACCAATACAGGAACGAGATCACGCAATATTTACAGGATCAGGTGAAGTATGCGGAGATCGATAAGCCCACCCCCGAAGAGAAGAAGATAGCCCGCAATGTAGGCACCAACCTTACTTCCCTGAGTAAAAGGGAGGTTGATTGCCTGATCAAACAGGCGATGGCCCTGACGGAGCTGCAGGTAAAGTTGTATTGTCCGGGATTGCAGCCATAAAATTTCCCCAAACCCTGTAACCTTCTCTTTCATCCATACGTCTCAGCCAGAACATTCCCGGTAAAACCAGCACTATGATAAAGAACTATTTCAAGGTGGCCCTGAGAAACCTCTGGAAGGATAAGGGCTTTTCAGCCATTAATATTTTCGGACTGGCGATGGGAATGGCTGTTTGCCTGCTCATCACCCTCTACGTCGTGGATGAACTGAGTTACGATCAATACAATGACAAGGCCGACCGCCTGTATCGGATCAGCGCCGATCTGAAGATCAATGATAATGCCTTTCACTCCGTCACCGCGCCCGCGCCGATGGGCCCGGCTCTCATAAAGGATTACTCGCAGGTGGAGAAATATGTACGATTCCGCGGTTATGGCGATCTGCTCGTGAAAAAAGGAGAAGAGACGATCATGGAACATCATTCCGTCCTTGCCGACTCTACCCTGTTTGACGTATTCTCTCTATCCCTGATCGCCGGGGATCCCAGGACGGCGCTGACGCAGCCGCATACGATGGTCATTTCGGAAAGCATGGCAAAGAAGTATTTTCCAGGTACCGACCCCATCGGAAAGGACCTGCTTACAGGGAATACCAACCATTATAAGATCACGGGCGTGATAAAGGATATGCCGGCCCAATCTCATTTTCATTTTGACTTTATCAGGGCCATGTCCGAAGAGTCCGACAGCCGCCGCAACGAATGGCTCAGCAATAATTACGTCACTTATGTCCTCGCCCGTAAGGGGACGGATCAAAAGGCCATCGACCGGTACCTGAGCGCAACCGTGAATAAATATTTGTCTCCGCAGTTGGTAGAGGTAGTGCATACCAGCCTGGAGGACCTGGAAAAGAAGGGCGGGCACTTCATCTATAACACCATACCTGTAACGAAAATTCATTTGTATTCCAACCTGTCCTATGAATTCGAGACGAATGGGAACGCACAATACGTGTATATCTTCATCGTGATCGCGGTCTTTATCCTGCTGATCGCCTGCGTCAATTTCATGAACCTGTCTACGGCCCGCTCTGCCGGCCGGTCGAAAGAGGTCGGTGTTCGAAAAGTATTGGGGTCTCTTCGCTCGAACCTCATCTCCCAATTCCTGGCCGAATCCGTACTGACCGCAGTGATCTCCCTGGTGCTGGCCATTATCCTGGCGGCCATTCTATTGCCGACCTTCAACCAATTATCCGGCAAACACATATCGCTGGGCCTTTTCTCCAAACCCTGGCTGGCGCCCTCCCTGTTGCTTACCTCCCTGATAGTCGGCCTGCTGGCCGGCAGTTACCCGGCTTTTTATCTCTCGGCCTTCCAGCCGATCCAGGTGCTCAAAGGAAAATTATCGGCGGGATTTAAGAATGGCTGGCTGCGGAACAGTCTCGTGGTCTTTCAATTTGCAACGGCCATCCTGCTGATCGTCGGTACCCTCGTCATCCATAGTCAATTGAGCTATATCCGGAATAAGAAATTAGGATATGACCGTCAGCAGGTATTGACCCTTCAGAATACTTATTCTCTTTGGACCCATGCAAAGGCATTCAAAGAGGAAGTGCTTAAGCTGCCGGGAGTCGAGGCAGGTACGATGACAAGGGATCTTCCCAATGTGAGCAACCACGATATCAATGGCGTTTTTAGGGATGCGGGCCTGAAGGCTGCCGATGCGGTGATCATGGGGAATTGGTATATCGATGCGGATTATGTTCCTACGCTGGGCATAGAGATGGCGAAGGGAAGGAATTTTTCATCCCAACTATTCACCGATTCATCGGCGGTGTTGATCAACGAGACGGCCGCCAGCTTACTGGGTTTTGGCGACCCCTTGAACAGGATGTTGTACAGACCGTCCGGAGGGGATAATAAGGCCGTCGGCTATAGGATCATCGGTGTGGTAAAGGATTTCCATCCCGGATCCCTGCACGACAAGATCATGCCCATCATGTTCAACCTCGAGGAAGAAAGGGGAGCGATCTCCTTCCGCATCCGCACAAAGAATCTCCCTGCGCTGATCGCGCAGATCAAGGATAAATACCATGGAGTGGAAAAAATGGGCGGCCAGCCCTTTATCTATTCCTTTATGGATGATGATTTCAACCACCTGTACCAGGCCGACCAGCGGACGGGCACCATATTCATGTCTTTTGCCGTCTTCGCGATCCTCATCGCCTGTTTGGGGCTTTTCGGCCTCGTCACCTATGCGGCGGAGCAGCGTACGAAGGAGATCGGTATCCGAAAGGTATTGGGCGCCAGCGTAGGGAACATCGTGAACCTATTGTCCAGGGATTTTTTAAAGCTGGTAGTGATCGCCGCTATCATTGCGATCCCTCTGGCCTGGTGGGGTATGAGCAAATGGCTGCAGGACTTTGCCTACCGGACGACTATTTCCTGGTGGGTATTCGCCATCGCCGCATTATTAGCCGGCGCCATCACGCTTGCCACGGTCAGTTTCCGGGCCATCAAGTCGGCCCTGGCCAATCCTACTAAAAGTCTGAGGGCGGAGTGATGTTTTGCTCTTTATACTCGTCCGTAAAATGCTCTTTTCGCCGGGGCTTGGAAAATTTCTCCGAATTATAGGCATTGGAGCTTCCCCTGGGCACGGAAAGGGAGGTCCATTTTTCATCACAGATCATTTTCCCGAGGAATACGATCTGGCCGATATGATAGGAATAATGGGCGATCTGCCGGTTGATCGCTTCCATTACGGTATGCCCCATATTCCGGATATAGACGATTTTTTCCAGGTCGTCCCCTGTCAATGAATCCAGGGCATCATAAAGGCATTTCCAGCCTTCGTCCCATTTTTGCTGCACCTGTTCGCGGCTGCTGAGGATGCTTTCGAATTCGGCATCCCTGTTCCTCCAGTCTTTTTCTCCATCGGAAGTCAGGAGATCCGTCCAGCGGGAGAGCATATTTCCCCAAAGATGTTGAACGATGATGGCGATACTATTACTTTCGGGGCTGTATTGCCAGAATAATTTCTCTTCGGGCACCTGGGCCATGGCTTTTTCCGCGATTATTTTATAATAATCGAAGGTCTTCCGTACACTTTCCAAATAGGGATTTTCCATATTTTAAAATTACCATTTTTTTCCCGATCATTGCGGTATGCGAAAAGCCTTCTTCCTCCTCCTTTTCCTGGGAGCCTATCAACTGACCCGGGCTTCCGGAAACTTCACCCGGATCCCCGGGAGGCTTGCTGCTGATACCACGGTACATCCCTCTAACGAAGAATTTGTCAATGAGATCCGGCCGATCCTTATGGACACTTCTTTCCACTCCTATTACCTGTTTATAGAGGCTGACCCCTGCCGGTTTATAAAATTCGACTATGATGAATGGGAGAAATATGGTCTCCTGGAACCCTTGTCCATCGTGATCATGAATGAGCTGGCAGAGAAGATCTATAACGACAAAGGGCCCTATCGCTGGCGACAGGAACAGTTGCGGAACGCTGTATGTGTAGGACGTGGCAAGGTCGATTCGGTGCTGGCTAATAGAAAACGAGTGAAAGAAGACCTGATCTTTTTCTTTTCCAAACCTCAGTTCACCGACGACGGAGCCTATGCGGTGATCGATTGCAATACAGGCTGCGGGCATGATTGCGGGTCTCAAACCACCTGTATTTTTAAGCGTATGGGGAAAAGCTGGAAGATGGTGGGAAGACATATTTATTGATCCCGTTTACAGATCCACATACCGCACATTGATCCGGATATCCCGGTTGCGCCCTTTATCATCTGTACAGGAGATCTTGACAGGGCCCGCCTCGGGTATGAAAAATTGCTGATTGCCCGCAGGAGCCGACCGATAGAATTTATTGTTGATATACCAGTATACTTTCCCTACATCGTTACTGACCCGGCATCGTAACTGGATGGGCTCCGGGTCTTTTTTACTGATCAGGTATTCGTTCCCGTTGGAAGGCGAAATGATGAGAGGTGCGCCATCGCGGAACACTTTTTCACAAAGGGGATTGTGGGGCGGGATCTGCTGGTAGGCGATCCGGTGCTCTTCAAAATATTCCTTCATCTCCGGGGGAATGATCTTGTATAATTTTTTCTTATACCCATTTTCCGGTTGACAACTGCGGCAGTAAGATATTTTTTCATCTCCCGAGACGGCTACTTCCTGCATATTCCCGCATTTTTTAGAGGGTGATACGAGGGGAATAAAATAATCCGTCACGAGGTCGGTACAATGATCGGCCGGCGGCAGGCCCGTCTCTGAACATACCATCCGGGATTCGCAGTCCTTTGGCCTGGAAAACCAGCTCTGGTCGTCATCATAATCGATCGTATTGAAGACCGTGAAGAGCAGGGGAGTGGCCACGTTCGCTCCGCTCAGTTCCGGCACGCCCAGGGCGGAGAAGTTGCCTACCCAGATACCCACCGTATATCGCTTATTATACCCGATGCTCCAGGCATCCCTTCGTCCATAAGAGGTCCCCGTCTTCCAGGCGATCTTTGGCAGGTGCATCGTGCTTTCCCAGTTCAAAGGGAAATCGGGCCTGTTCACCTTCGACAGGGTCTCATTGATCATAAAGGTGGCGGCGGGGCTGAGGATACGTTTGCCTGCCATCGCACCTGCGGCTTGCAGCTTGTCCTTTGCAGCCTGGAGCTTGTCGCTGGGGGAGACTTCACTTTCCAGCGTATAAACGGGTCTGTTATACACCCCCTCACAGGCAAAGATGGAGTAAAGGCCGGTAAGTTCCTCCAGGGTGGCCCCGCACCCGCCCAGGATCATCGAAAGACCCAGCTTCCCCTGGTCTTTTTTTATCTGCTGGAAATCGCAAAGTGCCAGCTTCTGGATGAGCGGATCTTTGCCCAATGCGCGCAAGCTCTTTACGGCAGGGATATTCAGTGAATGTTCCAGCGCATATTCCATGCTGACCGTACCATTGAACTTCCGGTCGTAATTTTCCGGGGCATACCCATGGTAGTTCACGGCTACATCGGTAATGACCATCCTGGGAGTAAGGAGTCCCTGGTCGATACAAAGCCCGTATAACAATGGTTTCAGCGTGCTGCCCGGCTGCCGGATCGCGGCGGCGCCATTTACCTGCCCCCCGTCGGCCGTATCGCGGAAATCGGCAGACCCTACATAACTGATCACCCGGTGGGTGGTATTGTCCAATACGATCACGGCGGCATTGCGGATATTCTTCAGGTTGAGGGTCCGGGAATAGTCCTTCACCAGCTTTTCGATCTTTCTTTGCGTATTCAGTTCGATGGGGGTACGGATGATATCCCCGCCTTTTCTTTTCAGCTTCCAGGCAAGATGGGGAATAAAGCCGGGTACGGCCCCCCGGGTAGCCGTCAGGGGCTCGGCCAGCGCGTCCTGGATCTCTTTTTCGCTAAACAGCTTTTCCCGGGCAAAGATCCTCAGCCATTTATTTCGCTCCACCACGATGCGGTCATTATTCCGCCCGATCACCAGCGAGGAAGGGCGGTTGGGGATGATCGAAAGAGCCGTGATCTCGGCCAGTGACAAATGATCGGGATTCTTATTGAAATAGAGGATAGAGGCGGACTTTACGCCTTCGATATTTCCCCCGTAGGGTACTTTATTCAGGTACAATTGCAGGATCTCGCTCTTGCTGTATTTCCATTCCAGTTGCAGGGCACGAAAAGCTTCCTTCAATTTGTTCCAATAGCTGCGCTGCCTGGGCTCCAGTGAGCGGGCTACCTGCATGGTGATGGTAGAGGCGCCGGAGGTCCGGTGCATGTGCAGGATATTTCGTAAAAAAGCCCGGCCGATGGCCAGGAGGTTCACCCCGGGATGATAATAGAAATATTTATCTTCTTTTTCGACGATGGTCTTTCGCAGGAGAGGGGAGATCTCGCTCAGCTCCGTTTTCATACGCCATTGCTGGTCGCTGGTGAGAAAGGCATGTACCACTTCCCCCTTGCTTTCCGTGACGATGGTGGAATATTCCACCCGGTCGTGTAGGGGAAAGATCCTGTTCAGCAGGAGGAAGAGCAGGAAGAGGCCTGCCGCACCGATCAGGAATTTCAGGAAGAAGCGGCCCGGCCGGAAAGGTCGTACGCGGAAAAAGGTTCGCCAGAATTCCAACCTCAAAATGCTTTTCTTCCAAAATGAACCTTCCATAGTTTGTCACCGGTCAACGCCGGCCCTTATTCGCGAATTAACAAATTCTTATCGTGTCCGCTATTGCAAACAGGGTGTTCCCTGCTGTACATTCATATCGGAATTTTTTTCCACCAACATGACCCACTCTAATCACCCTCCCTAGCTTCTCTCACTAAATTTCTGGTTTTCTTACATGCCTGCAAGAGAACGGACCGGTTTTTTTAATAGCTTTTTGTATATTAACAGCGCTTTTGGAAAAAAACATCCTCCTATCTTCAATCTGACCTCTTTATGCGTATACGATACGGATCCCTGGCCGCAGGTACCTGCGCCTTCTTTTTAGCTACCGGCTTGCTTATTTTATCTGCCTGCAACCGTAGCGCGGTAAGTCTTCAATACACGAACGCCAAAGACGAAGTTCCCGCACTGGGCAACCTCATCTTCCGCTTTGACAAGCCCCTGGTAAAGGATTCCCTGCTCGATCGCTGGGATTCTACCGAATATATTTCTTTTGAGCCGAAGATCCCCGGCCGCTTCCGCTGGGAGCATCCCGACGAATTGATCTTTTCTCCTTCCGCTCCCCTGGCGCCGGCTACCACATTCAAGGCCAGCCTGAAGAACGACCTTCTTCAATACAGTTCTTTCGGTACCGTCAAAAAAGGAGACGGACTTGTTTTTCATACCCCCGATCTCAAACTCGATAATACCAATATTACCTGGGTGTTGCAGGACGAGAACAGCCATACGGCCCTTCCCCAGATCGATCTCTACTTTAATTACCCCGTCGACCCCAATATCCTTAAGGAGAAACTAAAGATCGAGATCGGCGGGCAACCCGTCAATTTCAATCTTCAGACCCTATCCTCCGACGATAAGATCTCCCTTCGCCTGCTCAACCTGAAGATGGAAGATAAGACCTATGATGCCCATATCACCATCGATAAAGGTCTTGTACCGCAGGGTGGCACCAATGGCAGCAAGGATGTGACGGAGACCAAGGCTACCATTCCTTCACCGTTTGTCCTGCAGGTGAACGAAGTCACCACGGAACATGATGGAGAGACGGGTACGATAAAAGTGACTACCAGCCAACAGGTGATAGCAGAGGGCCTTGCCTCCTCGGTAGCCTTCGATCCGGCCGTAAAATTCAGCGTCGAGCCTTCTGATGACGGATTTGTGATCCGCAGCGACCATTTCGACCAGGCTAAAAGTTATGCCCTCACCCTGCACAAGGGTCTTCGCGGTCGCATCGGCGGAGTATTGCATGAAGAATACAATACGAATATCACCTTTGGCGAGTTGGCCCCTTCTGTGGGTTTTGTCAATGACAAAGGCGTATACCTCTCCGGCAAGGGCGCGGAGAATATTGAAGTGAAGATCGTCAATGTGCCGAAAGTAAAGATCGTTATCTCCAAGATCTATGAGAACAACCTGCTGGCGGCAGGAAAATACGGGTATTACCCGAAGGAAACGGCCACCCGGAATTCCGGTGGAGAAGGTGAAGGGGAAGGAGAGGGCGAAGGCTATTACGAAGGAGGCGGAGGCGACGCCACCCTGGGCGACGTGATCTACGAACAGGAAATAGACACCCGTACGCTCCCGAAGAATGGAAGCAACCGTCTCTTCAATTTCAAGTTTGCCGACAAACTGCCAGAATTCAAAGGCATTTACCACCTGATGATCCGCTCGACCAAGGACTACTGGGTAAAAGACAACCGCTTCGTATCCTTATCCGATATTGGCCTGATCGCTCGTGAGGGTAAAGAAAAAGTATTGGTATTCGCCAATTCCATTAAGACGGCTGCCGCCCTTCCCGGGGTTAACATCTTCGCCTATGGAGCGAACAACCAGTTACTGGGAACGGGCGCTACGAATGCCGATGGGGTGGCGGAGATCGCCTATTCACGCAAAGACCTGGCAGGGTTCCGACCGGCCATGATCATCGCCAAGACACCGGAGGACTTCAACTATCTTCCTTTCAGCACTACCAAGGTGAATACCTCACGTTTTGAGATCGGGGGCAAGCGCAGCAACAGCACGGGCCTCGATGCATTTATCTACCCGGAAAGGGATATCTACCGGCCGGGAGAAAAATTGAATTTTTCCGTTATCATCCGCGACTGGCAATGGAAGTCTCCCGGTGAACTGCCTGTCAAACTAAAATTCCTCCTGCCGAATGGAAAAGAATGGAAGACCTTCCGCAAGACCCTCAATGAACAGGGGTCTCTCGAAGGCAGTGTCGACCTTGCCGTTACGGCCATCACCGGCAGCTATTCCCTGGAAGTCTATACCTCGAATGATATTTTACTGGCTACCCAGCCTTTCCGCATCGAAGAGTTCGTTCCGGACAGGATCAAGGTGACGGCCAAACTGGATAAGCCCTACCTGGAAGGGGGCGATATCTCTCATCTTGCCATACATGCCGTCAATTTCTTCGGACCTCCTGCGGCCAACCGCAACTACGAATGCGAGATCCAGGTGAGACAACGTTCGTTCCATCCAAAAAAATATCCCGGCTACAATTTCGATCCCAGCGAACTGAACACCTCTCTCGATAAGATCAACCGTGAAGGAAAGACGGACGACCAGGGCAATGCCACGGAGAAATTCGAGGTCCCGGAACTCTACAAAAATATGGGACTGCTCCAGGCGGTGTTCTACGCCACCGTCTTCGACGAGACGGGCCGCCCTGTCAGCCGCAGCACTTCGGTGGATATCTTCACCCAGCCCGTTTTCTTTGGAGTGTCGGACGATGGGTTCTCTTATTACGCGCTGAACCAAACGATCCAGTTCCCTCTCATCGCCCTGGACAGGAGCGAACAGGTGTTGAATGGGGCAAGGGCAAAAGTGGATGTGATCAAACACGAATACAGGACCGTCCTCACGAAGAGCGGTCGTTATTTTCGCTATGAATCCCGGAAGGATGATAAGCTGATCAGTTCTTCTACGGTGAGCGTCAGCGGAGAAAGAACCATGTACTCCTTTGTTCCCCGTTCACCCGGTGACTACGAACTGCGTGTTTCCGTTCCCGGCTCGGCCAACTATGTGAGCAGGAGTTTCTATAGCTATGGTTCCTGGGGTGGGGAGAACTCTTCTTTTGCCGTGAACAACGAGGGCCATATCGATATCTCGGTGGACAAGACCACTTCCTATTATACGGGGGAGGATATGATCGCGACCTTTAAAGCCCCTTTCGATGGCCGCATGCTCGTGACCCTGGAGACGGATAAGGTAGTGTCGTATCAATATGCTGACACGAAGAACAGAACGGCCTCCCTGACTTTTAAGCTCACGCCCGATGAACTCCCCAACGTATATATTACTGCCACGCTTGTTAAGCCGCATGAACTATCCGATATTCCGCTGACGGTGGCGCATGGCTACCAATCCGTAAAAGTGGAGGAGAAAGACCGGAAGATCCCTGTGGAGATCCTTGCGGAAAAATCCGTTCGCTCTCATACCCATCAGAAGATAAAGGTAAAAGCGGCTCCCGGCAGCATGGTGACGCTGGCTGCAGTGGATAACGGGATCCTGCAGGTATCCGATTTCAATACGCCCGATCCCTATGCCCACTTCTATGCGAAAAGGGCCCTGGAAGTCGGCGGCTACGATCTTTATCCGCTGTTGTTCCCGGAAGTAAAAGGCAGTCTCAGCAGTACGGGTGGTGACGGCGAGAGCGATATGAAGAAAAGAGTGAATCCCATGCCTGCCAAACGGATCAAGCTGCTTTCTTACTGGAGTGGCATCGCACAGGCAAATGGCAGCGGCGAAGCGATCTTCGAATTCGATATCCCGCAATTCTCCGGCGAGGTCAGGCTGATGGCCCTTGCCTATAAAAACGAACGCTTTGGCTCGAAAGAAGAGAATATGAAGGTAGCGGACCCCATCGTCCTGAGTACGGCCCTGCCCCGGTTTCTAAGCCCGGGAGATACGGTGACCGTACCCGTTACCATCACCAATACGACCGCGGGTGCCGCAACGGCGAATGCGCGTATGAAGGTCAGCGGCTCGCTGCAGGTAGCAGGCGGCGACCAGCAATCCATTTCCATATCCCCCAACAGCGAAGGCCGGGCCGTATTTCAGATCGTGGCCCCTCCCTCGATAGGCGTAGGCAAGGTAACGGTGGAGGTCAACAGCCTGGGAGAGCGTTTTACGGATGAGACGGAGATCGGCGTACGTCCCGCAGCCGGGTTGCAAAAAGTGACGGGGAGCGGTTCTGTCGTTGCAGGAAATTCCCAGCCGATCGCCCTGGGTGGTAATGACTTTATCCCTTCCAGCCTCGACTACCAACTGGTTGTGAGCCGGTCGCCTGCTATCGAACTGACGAGGTATCTCGACTGGCTGGTGGAATATCCTTATGGCTGTACGGAACAGACCGTTTCGACAGCCTTCCCTCAACTGTATTACGGCGAACTTGCCGACCTGGTGCGCAAACGTACGACCGGGGCGGTGGCCGGGGCCAATTCCAATATCCAGGAGGCGATCCGCAAGATCAAGATGCGGCAGCTCTTTAATGGCGCTGTTACGCTCTGGGACAACGAGGGTACGGAGAATTGGTGGGCTACCATCTATTCGGCGCATTTCCTCCTCGAGGCGCAGAAGGCGGGCTTTGATGTGGACAAGGGCCTCCTGACGACGATGCTGGGTTATATCAATAGCCGGTTGAAAAATCGCGAGACCATTCTCTATTATTACAATCGCGACCAGAATAAAAAGATCGCCCCGAAAGAGGTGGTGTACGGTCTTTATGTACTGGCATTGGCGGAAAGGCCAAATGTAAGTGTGATGAACTATTACAAATCCAACCCGGCCCTCCTGAGCCTGGATGGAAAATATCTCTTATCCGCTGCGTATGCCCTTGCCAGTGATAAAAAGAGTTTCAGGGAATTTCTGCCTGCGCAATTTGCCGGAGAGGAGTCCGTGGCGCAGACGGGCGGCAGCTTCTACTCCGATATCCGGGATGAATCCCTCGCCCTCGACGTTTTGGTGGAAGTGGATCCGGGCAATCCGCAGGTGCCCCTGATGGCTAAACATGTTTCCGATAAACTGAAGGCGCGCAGTTGGTATAGCACGCAGGAACTGGCCTTCAGCTTCCTGGCCCTGGGCAAGATCGCCCGGGATGCGGCCAAATCCACAGCCACAGCAGATATTAAGGCAGGAGGCAAGACGGTGGGAACGATGAGCGGCAATACCCTTCGCCTGGGAACCCAGGACCTGAAAGGTGGGAATGTGGAGATCCGTACATCGGGCACCGGCAGGCTCTATTATTTCTGGCAGGCGGAAGGGATCCCGGCCAGCGGCGCGTATAAAGAAGAAGACAGCTATTTGAAAGTACGCAAACGATTCTTCGACAGGAATGGCAGGCCCCTCAGCGGAAATACATTCAAACAGAACGAACTGGTGATCGTGCAGCTCACCCTGGAAAAAAGCTATAGCACCGACATCGATAATGTGGTCATCACCGACCTTCTGCCTGCTGGTTTCGAGATCGAAAATCCGCGCACCAAGGATATCCCCGGGATGG
>Ga0307516_10000965_pt1 | contig 39721 bp, 28 predicted proteins | sample 19_EM_MG_FD_203310 | JGI IMG/M metagenome (GOLD analysis project Ga0307516, IMG submission 203310) | Populus trichocarpa ectomycorrhiza microbial communities from riparian zone in the Pacific Northwest, United States - 19_EM | ecosystem: Host-associated > Plants > Roots > Unclassified | place... | reverse complement strand
TGGTCGGCCGGCGCGACCGGATCGGGGATGCCGCCGTGCGCGGCGGCCCGCTCCCGCAGCCAGGCACCCACGTCGGCGGGCGAGAGGTGCACGTCTTCGATCCGGTACGTCGCAGCCTCGTTCTCCGCGATCGCCCGGAGCCCGCCCAGCGCCGCCGCCAGATCCCGCTCGGCGTCCTCGAGCCGCCGGGTGAGCCGCTGCACCCGGCCCGCCTCCGCCTTCTGATCCAGGGTCGCGGCGCGGTCGGACAGCTCGCGGGCGGCGAGCTGCAACTGCACGAGCTGGTCCGTGGTGCGGCCGAGCACGGCCAGGCAGAGCGCCTGCACCTCGGTCGGCAAACCGTCGCGGAGCACCCGCAGCGGGTCTTCCTTCTGCGCGACGACCAGCACGCGCTTGCCGTTGGCCATCAGGTGGCAGATGAGATTGCGGATCGTGTGGGTCTTGCCGGTGCCCGGCGGACCCTGCACGGCGACGTTGCGGTGCAGCGCGAGCCGGCGGGCGATCGACTCCTGGGCCTCGTTGGTGGGCAACGGCATGAGCAGCCGCTCACCCACCCGGTGCCACTTCTCGGGCTGGTCGTCGGGCATCCGGAGCTTGCTGGGCTCGTGTGCGACGATCGCGGCCAGCGCGCCGATGCTGGCGGTGTCGCCGGCCAGCAGCCTGTCCCGCAGGCTCTCCAGGAAGCCGCGCAGCAGCCGCTGCCGGGGCCGGGCGAACAGGACGCCGGTGTCGACCAGGTGCGGGCCGGTGCCGGTCTCGCCGGGCGCGAGCACCCGGCGGTCGTAGCCGAGGCGGCCCAGGGCGCGCTCGAACAGCTCCCGGCGCTCAAGGTCGTCCCAGAGGTCGACCTCGAGCGTGCCGGCCGGCCCGGCCAGGGCCAGCAACTGGCCGAGATAGCGCTCGTCCAGGCCGGCGAGCGCGTCGGTCTGCAGCCGGGACGGGCCCTGCGGCGACACGGTGATCATCGAGCGGTCGGGATCGTATTCGATCAGCACCGGCGTCGCGACCAGCGGATAGTGCACCCGGTTGCCCGCGATGACGGTCTCCAGGATGCCGTGGCCCCAGACCAGCTCGGTGGTCGCGGCCGCCATGTCGACCTGGTGCATCAGGTCGAAGAGCTGCCGGTGCAGGACCCGGGCGCGTTCCGTCTCGGCGCTGGCGAGCGACCAGGGCCGCCACACCTCGTCGCGCCAGGCCTCGAAGGCCTCCCCGTCGGCCTTGGGCTCGTCGGTCGGGCTGACCTCGTTGAGCCGGCGGCGCAGCTCGGCGGGCACCGCGACCGGGCCCGGCAGCTCCGGCAGGCCGACCCGCAGCCAGCCGGTGCCGTCCGCGGCCGGCCCGATCTCGCAGGCGGGGTGCGCCGGCAGGGCGTCGAGACGGTACGCGTCGGCGGGCACCGTGCGCGCGGGGCGCTCCATGTGCGCACGGACGGCGAGCAGGTAATCCGCCACGGAGACGGCCCGGTCCCGGATGACGGTGGGCGACTCGGACTGCGGCGCGGACATTCTTCGCAGGTTATCCGATGTCCGCAGCCAGGAAGGGGCGGCGCGGGAGGCACGGCACAGCTATGGTTTCGATGCTCGAAGGGGGACGGGACATGTCGCAAGGTGAATGGCAGGACTGGAGCGCCGCGGGGCAGCCCCAGCCGTACCCCTATCCCTACCCGCAGCCGATGGGCTTCGATCCCGCCGATCCGCTGATCAGCAACGACTTCAACGGGTGGTGGCAGCGCGGCTTCCGGCTGGTCAAGGCGGCGTGGCGGCCGCTGGCGGTGATCCAGGCGATCGTCGCGGTGCCGGCCCTGATGCTGCTGCTGCCGGCCATGGTGATCTTCCAGGACCGGCAGCGGGAGGCCCTGGCGAGCGTGGAGGCAGCGGTCAACGCCGACACCCGGCCGGACTTCTCGCAGTTCTTCGCCGGGCTGCCGATCCTGCTGCCGGCCGCGGCGCTGGCCGGCCTGGTCTACGTGCTGGGTCAGCTCGCCAGCCAGCAAGTGGTGGTGTTCATGGCCACCGGCCGCACCGGCGGCCTGGTGGGCCCGGCCTTCCTAGCGGCGATCAAACGCCTGCCGGCGGTGATCGGCTGGTATCTGCTGACGATCCCGGTGCTGATCGTGGCGCTCGTGCTGTGCTTCTTCCCGGTGATCTATGTGAGCGCGGTGCTGACGATGCTGCCGGTGGTCGTCCTGCTGGAACGCGGCAACGGCATCGGCCGCTGCTTCCAGCTCTTCCACGCAAAGATCGGTGTCTCGGTGAGCCGCATCGCGACGATCATCGGCCTGAGCTTCGCGGGGGGCATGGTCCTGACCCTGCTGACCACGATCGTCGACGTGACGATCGGCGGCAGCTACAGCACCCCGAACACCACGGCCACGGTGATCAACGCAGTGCTGCAGGGCGGGTACTACTTCGTGAGCTACGTGGTCGTGGCCCCGCTGCTGGTGACCGCGTACGCCGACATGCGCGCCCGCTACGAGCCCTTCACCACGGCGAGCCTGATGCCGCGCGCCGCCTGATCACGCCTCCTCGGGGTCGCGCCCCTGCGCGGCGCGGCCACCGTCGACCGGTAGCACCGCCCCGTTGACGAAGCTCGCCGCGTCCGACAGCAGGAAGGCCACCGCGTCGGCGACCTCGGTGGCGCGGCCGAACCGGCCCACCGGGTGCAGCAGGCGGATCTCCCGCGCGAAATGGACGGCGGCGGCCTCGTCCAACCCGGCCAGGTGCTCCTCGGAACGCTCGGTGGCGATGGAGCCCAGCGCGACCGCGTTCACCCGGATGCCACGCGGTCCATAGTCCACGGCCAGCGCGCGGGTCAGGCCCTCGATCGCCGCCTTCGCGGTGGCGTAGGCGAGCGCACCCCGGACCGGGCGTTGCGCCTGGTGGGACGAGACGTTGACGATCGCGCCCGCGCCACGGGGCAGGAATTGCCGTACCGCCACGGCGCTGCCCACCACCACCGGGTCGAGGTTGCGGGCGATCAGGCCGAGCAACTCGCCGGGCGGGACCTCGTGCAGCCAGGCGTCGCGGAACACCGCCGCGTTGTTGACCCAGCCGGCCAGCGGCCCCGCCGTCTGCGCGACGGTCGCCGCCTGCTCGGCCACCGCGGGGTCGGCGGCGTCGCCGATCACTGGCAGGATGCGGCCCGCGGCGGGGTGGGCGGCGACCCAGTCCAGCGCCGCCGCGTCGAATTCGAGCACGGCTACGGTGTTGTGCTCGCCGGCCAGCCGCTCGACCACTGCCCGGCCGACGCCGCGTCCGCCGCCGGTCACCACGTAGGAAGCCATCGCCTCAGCCTTCCAGCCGGGCGGCCGCGGCGCCGCGTACCTCGGGGGTCTCGATCGGATCGTCACGCAGATAGGTCAAGCGCTCGCGGACACGCGGGGAGAGCGACACGTGACGTGCGGCCAACAGCCGAACGTCCTCTTCGCAGTCCCACAGACCCTCCCGCAGTCCGTACTCGGCACCTTCCCGGTCCAGCGCCAGGTGGGCGCGGAGGTAGCTCGCGCGCTCATAACTGTGTGGGGTGAGCCAGAGGCGGCGTACCAGCTTCGGCACCCCCGCGGTGCCCGGGCCGCCGATCCGGGCCAGCCCGGCGACGAGGCGGTCGTAGCCGCAGCGGTCGCCGGCACGGCTGCCGAGCCAGGCGATGCCGTCGAGCAGCAGCGGCACATCCGACTCGTCGCCGTGCTTCGCGACGAGGAGAAACCCGTCCCAGCACCACCGGCCGCCGGCCCGAGCCCACCGCCGGGCGGCCGGCAGGACGCCCGCGCCCAACGGTGCCAGCGCATGCTGCAGATGGCCGGCCTCCAGACCCTCGACGACGTCAAGGAGTTCCGGCACGGGCGGACGCCGCCCGAACTCCCGCAGCACCGCCCGGTGCTCGGCGGATCGGTCCGGATCGCGTAACACGTCGAGCAGCGACTCGTCCGGCACCCCGGCGAGCGGGTTGGGCGGGCGTTGCCACGGGGCAGCCAGGGGGACGGCCGGATCATGTGTCGCCCAGCGGTCCCAGGGCGGCCCGAAGACCGGACCGTCGATCCGGTCGCGCACCGCAGGCAGCAGGTCGTCCCACTGCTCGGCGGGCCACTGCCGGGCAACCGTCTCCAGCACCTCCTGCCAGCGGGGGCCATCGATCACATAGCGGCGCACCCGAGGGCGTCCTGCAGTTTCGCGTCACTGCCCTCGTCCACCACACCGTCGCTGCCGGCCCGGCCGAGGACCTCGAGCACATCGAGCGTGTTGGTGAACTCGTTGTCGTCGTCATCCGGGTCCGGGGAGTGCAGCCGTTCGGTAAGGGGCGTGACGCTCAGGGCCAGGTCGCGGATCAGCCGGGCCAGGAAGACGGCCCGCTCGTCGATGTGCCACCACCAGCGGTAGTCCCGCCGCACGCAGGCGTACACGAGGTCGGCATCCCGCACCTCGATGGCGCCACGGCCCAGCCCTCGCTGCAACTGCCCGGCGACGGTCCGTGGTGATTCGTACTGCCAGCCCTCATCTGTCATCGTCGGGCAGTGTGACCCAGACGCGGCGGAAGGGCCGCTGATTTTCAGATGATCGCGCTGTAGGCGTTCAGGGCCGGCTGGCCGCCCAGGTGGGCGTACAGGACCGTGGCGTCCTTGCCGATCTCGCCCCGGGTGACCAGGTCGATCAGCCCGGCCATCGACTTGCCCTCGTAGACCGGGTCCGTGATCATTCCCTCGGTCCGGGCCGCCAGCCGCATCGCGTCCAGGGTGCTCTCGTCCGGGATGCCGTAGATGCCCGCGTGGTAGCGGTCGTCCAGCAGGATCTCGTCGTCGCGCAGGTCACGGCCGACGCCGATCAGCTCCGCCGTGTTGCGGGCGATGCGGGCCACCTGGTCGTGGGTCTCCGCCGGCTTGGCGGAACCGTCGATGCCCAGCACCCGCCGCGGCCGGTCGTCGCCGAGCGCCGCGAAGCCCGCGATCATCCCGGCCTGGGTGCTGCCGGTCACCGAGCAGACCACGACCGTGTCGAAGAAGACCCCGAGCTGCGCCTCCTGGTCGGCGACCTCGCGCGCCCAGTTGGCAAAACCGAGACCGCCGAGCCGGTGATCGGAGGCGCCGGCCGGGATCGCGTACGGCTTCCCGCCGCGCGCCTCCACCTCCGTGATGGCCTGGTCCCAGCTTTCCTTGAAGCCGATCCCGAACCCCGCCTTGATCAGCCGCACGTCGGCGCCCGCGAGCCGGCTGAGCAGGATGTTGCCGACCTTGTCGTAGACGCTGTCCGGCCAGTCGACCCAGCTCTCCTGGATCAGGACGCACTTGAGCCCCGCGTACGCGGCCACGGCGGCGACCTGCCGGGTGTGGTTCGACTGCACGCCGCCGATCGACACCAGCGTGTCGCAGCCCTGGGCCAGCGCGTCCGCGACGAGGTACTCCAGCTTGCGGGTCTTGTTGCCGCCGTACGCGATGCCGGAGTTGCAGTCCTCGCGCTTGGCCCAGACGGCGGCGCCGCCGAGATGCCGGGTGAGCCGGTCCAGGCGATGCACGGGCGAGGGCCCGAACAACAGCGGGTACCGGTCGAAGTCGTCCAGCGGCATGGCAGCTCCTCAGTCGGGTCCTGTCGACCATGCTGCCAGGTCGGGCCGGGTGAAACCGGCGAGTATCCCGGTGTGGTGCTTCGGCGGCGGCGCCGCATATTCGGTACGGGGCGACGTCCGCAAACCCAGCGTGACCAGCGACTGCACGAACACCGTCGCCGCCGCCACCCCGTCCACCACCGGTACGCCCAGCCTGGCGGACACCCGGGCGCAGAGGTCGGCCATGCCCGCGCAGCCCAGCACGAGGACGTCCGAGTCGTCGCGTTCCAGGGCGGCCCGGCCGACGGCGACGACCCGATCGACGACGTCCGGGTCCCGGTCCAGCTCCAGGACCGGGATGGCACACCCGTACACGCCGCGGCAGGCCGGCCCCGCGCCGTACCGGATGGCCAGCTCCCGGGCCCGGCCGCGGGTCCGGTCCAGGGTGGTCACGACGCTGAAACCGCGGCCGAGCAGCGCGGCCGCGTGCATCGCGGCCTCCGCGATGCCGACCACCGGCCCGACCGCCAGTTCCCGCGCCGCATCCAGGCCGGGATCACCGAAGCAGGCGATGACGTACCCGTCGACGCCCGCCCGTTCCCCCGCGGCGACCTCGGTCAGGATGCCCGGCACGCTGAGCGCCTCCTCGTAGTGGCTCTCGATCGACGCCGGGCCCATCGCGGGGTTGACCGCATCGAGGCGGGTGCCCGGGCCCACCACGGCCCGGGCACTCAGCTCGATCTTCTCGGTCATCGCCACGGTGGTGTTGGGGTTGATGACCCGGATGTGCATGGCTATACGGCCTCTTCGAGCACCCGGCTACGCGTCAGCACCCGCATCCGCCGCGCCAGCGCCAGGTAGACCACGAAGCCCAGCGCCATGCCGATGAACCAGCTGTACTGGGCCGTCGTGTGCATACCCGGCCCGCCGCTCCAGAGCACCGGCACCATCGCGACGACCGCACCGACCGCCGTGGCGATCAGGGCCGGCGGGTTGTAGCCCTTGCGGTAGAAGTAGCGGCCCTCGGGCGCCATGGTGAACAGGTCGTCGACCACGACCTGCTGCTTGCGGACCAGGTAGAAGTCGGCGATCAGCACCCCGAACAGCGGGCCGATGAAGGCGCCCAGCGTCTCCAGCGTGTAGTGGATGACGTCGGGATTGTTGTAGAGATTCCACGGCGTGATCAGCACCGAACCGACGGCGGCGATCATGCCGCCGGCGCGCCAGCTGATCCGCTGCGGGCTGACGTTGGAGAAGTCGAACGCCGGCGAGATGAAGTTCGCGACGATGTTGATGCCGATGGTGGCGATCGTGAAGGTCAGCGCGCCGAGCACGATGGCGAAGGTGCTGTCGATGCGGGCCACCGTGGCAACCGGGTCGGTGATGAGCTCGCCGAAGACCGGAATGGTCAGCGACGACGTGACCACGACCAGGATCGAGAACGCCAGGAAGTTCACCGGCAGGCCGAGCAGGTTGCCGCGCTTGACCGCCTGGAACGACTTGCCGTAGCGGGAGAAGTCCCCGAAGTTCAGCATCGGCCCGGAGAAGTACGAGACCACCAGGGCGATCGCCCCGAGCATGACCGGAACGGCGCTGAGGCCGGTGTACTTGACCTCGCCCAGGTTGAGGTTGATGTTGCCCCAACCGGCCTGGTAGATGAGGTATCCGGTCAGCACGATCATGACGACGTAGACGGCCGGGCCGCAGAAGTCGATGAACTTGCGGATGGTCTCCATGCCGGTCCAGAAGATCGCCGCCTGCAGGACCCAGAGCAGGGCATAGGTGCACCAGCCGAGCAGCGGCAGGCCGAGAAAGCCGTACCGGTCGACGTCCGCGTACGGCATCAGCGCCGGGAAGAGCTTGAGCACCACCACGTCGAGGGCGGCCGAGGCGAGGTAGGTCTGGATGCCGTACCAGGCCACGGCGATCGCGCCGCGGATGATGGCCGGCACGTTCGCGCCGAGGACGCCGAAGACGGTGCGGCAGATGACCGGGTACGGCACGCCGGTGAGCTGGGAGGGCTTGGCGACCAGGTTGCAGAAGAAGTAGACGATCGTGATGCCGATGAGCAGCGAGACGAGCACTTGCCAGCTGGAAAGGCCGAGCGCGAACAGGCTGCCGGCGGTGACGTAGCCACCGACGCTGTGCACGTCGGACATCCAGAAGGCGAAAATGTTGTAGGAACCCCAGGTCTGCTTGCGCAGCGGGGCCAGGTCCTCGTTGGTGAGGCGGGGGTCGTAGCCGGGTTTGATCTCCCCCGAGCCGACCGGCATGCCGGCGGCCTCGACGAGATCGGAAGTCTTGGCGACAGTCGTATCAGCCATGCCCACTCCTGGGGGTCGAGCGGCTTTCGTTGCAGCTCAGGCTAGGAATGGGCTGTTTCGGCGTGATGAGCGGAGAGATATATCTGTCCCTCGGGCTCTATCCCCCGGCGAACAGGCCGGTGTCCCGCGGCAGGCGGGCGATGAGGTCCTGCAGCCGCCGGTGGTGGACCGCGCAGACCGCGCCGAGCGCCTCGGCGTCGCGGGCGGTGAAGGCCGCGAGCATCTCGGCGTGGTCCTGATGCAGCAGCGCGCGCTCGGCGGCGTTGAGGTGCGACATCGGCTGCAACGGCTCAGTCATGTTCCACGCGGTGCTGAGCATGTGGAGCAGCCGCCGCATCCGGCAGGGCCGGATCAACGCGAGATGGAAACGCCGGCTCTCCCGATGGTGGGCGCGGCCGTCCCCGGCGACGACCGCGGCCGCCAGGGCGGCGTGCGCCGCGCGGGCCTGCTCGTCGTCCTCGGCGTCGGCCAGTGCGACAGCCGCCCGCAACGCGGCGGTCTCCAGCGCCTCCCGGACCAGGTAGATCTCGCCGAACTCGGCCGCCGTCATCCTCGCGACCCGATATCCGGTACGGGCCTGGTGATCGACCAGCCCCTCCCCGATCAGGGTCATCAACGCCTCGCGAACCGGAATGCGACTCACCCCGAAGGACGCGGCCACGCCGTCCACCGGGATCGGCGAGCCGGGCGGCACCTCGCCGTCGAGGATGCAGCGCCGTAACTCGTCGAGGATCTCGCTCTGCGAGCTGCCGCCCGGCCGGTTGGCCAGCCGGGCGAGCAGCACCGATCGGACGCGCGGATTGGGCATCGCCGCTCCCTCAGACCGAGGATGTGGTCTCCGACCCTATGCCCGCCGTGTTGCGGCCCTACTTCAACGGCTGAAGCTTCAGCTTCTTGGCCTTGACGGCATTGATGATCTTCTGCAGGCCGGGCGCGGTGTTCTTGCCATGACCGTGCATGAGAATCACCCCGCCGGCCCTGATCGGCGCCGAGCGGTAGTCGCCGTACTTGACCCGTTCCACCATCAGCGCGGTCGACGGGCTGTCCCAGTCGTAGGTGTCGGTGGTCCACCGGCACAGCTCGTAGCCCTGGCCTTTGGCGACGTCCTGCAGCCGGGTGGTGAACGCACCGGCGCCGAACGGCGGCCGCAGCAGCTTGGGCTCGCCGGTCGCCGCGGTGCCCGCACCGATCTGCTTCACCAGGTTAGTCGTGCCCATCCGGCTCAGCGCGGGATGGGTCGAGGTGTGATTGCCGATGACGTGCCCGGCGGCCTTGATCTGCGCGAACAGGGCCCGGTTCTTGCGGGCCCAGTCACCGCGGAAGAAGAACCTCGCCTTGACGTTGTTGCGCTTGAGCGTGGCCAGGATCGACGTGACCTGGGCCTTGCTGCCGCCGTCGTCGAAGGTCAGCCACACGTTGTTGGTGGTGTTGAAGCAGCGCTCGATCTGCTGGATGACCGCCGCGGTCATCGCGACAGGCGAAGCCTTACCGTCGGCCACCACGGGACGGGCGCCGGCGCCGGACGCCGTGCGGGTGACCGACCCGGTCTTCACGACGGCACGGCCCTGCACCTTGTAGCTGCCGAGCTTGTTCGGCAGTTGCAGATAGCAGGTGCGGCTGGCGGTGTGCCGGACCGGGTTCTGCCAGACCGCGCCGGCGCAGGTGACCGTGCTGCCACCGGTGCCGGTGGCGGAGATCGTCACCGTCGAGGACTTGGGCACCTCGTAGACGGTCACGATGGTGGGCACGGTGCCGCCGGGGCTGTCGTACTGCGGGGCGCCGACCCCGATCCGCAGCGCGACCTTGGTCGCGGCGGCCTGCGCGATGGTATGGGTGGAAATCGTCCCACCCTCGGCGACACCGATCCCGACACCGGCAAGAAGCAGGCAACCGACGGCAACTGTGGCGACAACCCTGGAACGACGCATGAAACTCCCCGTGAGCAAGATCCATGGACTCTAACGTCAGGACCACGCTCGATCAACATGAGTGCGATTCATCAAGGTTCAGCAGCCGTCCGCAGCGTGCCGCAAGGCGCTATGTTCCTCTGCGGATATCCGCAAGTCTTCGACTCAACCATTGAAGCTCATGGAACGCACAACCATACGGTGGGCGAGCGGCACTCGCCGTAAGCGCCTCGAGTGCTTGCCGTGCCTCATTTCCGAACATACTCGGCCAACGCCAAGGGCAAACGCCACTCGAAACGTCATGCGGTCGAAGGGCGCCAGGCCCGCGGCGATCGCTTGCCGCCAGATCTCGGCCGCCGTCGCCGAGGCATCGGCCGAACCGAGATCTGGTGCTTCGACCGGCGCAGGCGGCGCCGCAGCCCACCACCATCGGGAAGACGTGGGTCGCGCATCCGGTAAGTAGCGGCGCTGCCTTTCATCGACGGCGTGCACAGCCTCGGCGAACTGGTCGACGGACGGCTGCCGCAATTGAAGGACGGATTCGATGCAGTCACGCGCGGCCAGCCTTGACAGGGCGTCCTGCCATGCGCCCCGATCCGTTCCACTGGACGCGGGCACCAGCAAAGACCCTGGAGTTGCCTGGCCCCCGTCAGCGACGGGGAGGCGTCGAATGCAAGGGTTCGACATCTGCCGCCTCGATGCGGCGCGAGGTACCGCCGGCACAGACCAACCGAACCAGGACTGGACTACTAACGCTCGCCCGCCGAACAACCACAACTCACTCCATCCACAATCTGACTACCGAAACCATCGAATCCGGCGTTATCCCGGGGAAGAACGGGGTCACCCATTCTATTGAGCGCCTCACGGAGACGGTGATTCCCGTTCTCTGCACTTCCGTTCTTGATTACGATGGTGCCGCCCAAGTACGGCCTCGGCACGGCGGGACTGGACGACGTCACTCGTCGATCACCAGCACGTAGTCGGGGACATGCTCCGTGCCTCTCAATACCCTCTCCCCACTGATCGGGACAGGCCCACGCATCGGGATGAGGCCGCGCAAGCAGTGGTCGCACCAGAAGACGGCGGTCCCACTCTCAGCGCTGAAGTCATCCACAATGAACACCAGCCGCAGTGACATCGACCCACAGTTCGGACACGGCTGCGCGCCAAAGTCGGACGCATGAGCGACAGCCAATTCGTAGGCGTCGAGCCACTCCGTATAAGGCGACCTAAGTTCGCTCATTGCAACGCACTCCCAGTGTTGTCCCACCAGCTATCCTCGTAGGCCTCTGCCGCTCTCTCCCATTTGTTACCGGCATCATAGGTCTTCGGGTATCCCATACCGGCCCGGATCTGGTCGACAACGTGGTACCTCTCGTGGGCCAATGTCCGGGCAAGCTGTTTCTCGTTCTTGAATGCATCTCGCGTCAGAGTAATCTTCTGATTGGGGGCTGTAGATCCGTAGTAGCCGGCCCTCGACTTGTCGATATGAATGTTCAGGTCGGAGATATCGATACCATACTTCTCCGCGACCTGACATACACATTCCATTGTCATGGGTAGCTTACGGCCAGCTCCGGAGCCAGAGCTGGTCATCCGTAACAGGGACGAGGCATCGCCTAGAGCCTGGCGACTCTTGAAGAAGTCGCCGACCAGCGTCTTGAGCTTGCCGCCGATGTCCCACAAGCTCTGGACCAGTCGTTGCGCCTTCTTCCAGCGGAACGCGTACCGGGCGATCAACTTGCCCGCCGCGCCGCCAATCACGCTGGAGATCACCGTGACCGCGGTGTTCACGCAGCCGCCGATGTCGCCCTTGGTGAAGCAGTCGATCGCGTCGGTGATGCCCAGCTCGTCCATCAGGATCTTGCCGAGCTGCTTCGCCACCGCGACCAGTTGCTTCTTGACCCGCTCGTGGTTGTCCTTCGCCTTGCGAACCTCTTTCGGTTCGCCGGACGACGAGTTGTCTGTCGTCTTCTTGCGCTTGTGACTGCAACCACCGCAGCCGTCGTTGTCGCCCTTGACCGTGTGGTACTTGCCCGTGGTGTCGACGAAGTCGGCGCCCGGGCCGCAGGCGTCGTCCGAGCAGAATTTCAGACCGCTCGGGTCGGTGAACGTCACCGGGCTGTTGTTGCTGTACGCGTATCCGTTCATCTGCTGCGGGTCGTTCACGTCGATGATCGGGTCCACCGACAGGAACCGGCCCGTCGCCGGGTCGTACTCCCTGGCACCCAGGTGGGTCAGGCCGGTCGTCGAGTCCTTCGTGCCGCCGACGAAGCCCTTTTCCCCCGCCCAACTGCCCGCGACCGGCGCCGCACCGCGGTCGGCGCCGAACGGCGTCGTCCGGCGCATCGTCAGCGTGCCGGTCTCCGCGTCCACCGCCGCTTGGCCCGTACCGTGTGCGTCGGAGACCTGAAACTGGATGCCCTTCGCGGTGCGGACCGCGACGGCACCGGCCGCCAGCCCGATGAAGCGGGTGTCTTCCACCGCCTTGGTGGTGGTGTCCATCCGCAGTTCCATGCCGGGCAGGTACAGCGTGGTGGCATTCGGCTCCTTGCGGAGCAGCCGGTCACCGCCGGCCGAATAGACGAAGCTGGTCTGCTTGCCGTCGGCGTTGGTCACCGAGGCGACGTGGCCCTCGGCGTCCCAGTCGAGGGCCTGCTCCTCGCCCGTGTCGATCCGCTTCGTCGTGTGGCCGGCGTCGTCGTACTTGTACTCGTAGAGCTTGGTGTTTCCGTCCGGGTCCTTCTCGGCGATCTGCTCGAGGGCATGCGGCTGGCTCGCGCCGCCGTCGGGGAAGTCGTACGTCCGTTCGGCGCCCTTGGCGCCGCCGACGCCTTCGATCTTCTCGGTGAGGCGGTTGCCGGTGACGTCATAGGTGTACGAGTTGTGGTAAGGCGCGACGCCACCGACGGTCTTGTCGTCGCACGACGCACCGGACGTGCTGTAGGCGTCCGTCATCCGCCGCAGGTAGTCGTAGGTGAAGCACTGCACGTCCCGCTGTCCGGCCGCGGGGGCGTCCGCGATGGCCAGCACGTTGCCCGCCGCGTCGTACGAGTAGGTCTGGTTGATGTCGCTCGACGGCCGGTCCGGGGTCGGGTTCTCCGGCGAGGTGTAGCTCTCCCGCTTGAATATCAGCGACTGCAACCGCATGGTGCTGGTCTCGTAGCCGAGGGTCACCCAGGACTTGCGCTTGCCGGCGTCCAGTTGGGCCTGCTTGACCTCGCCGGTGTCGGCGTACTTGACGTCCGTGACGTACGGGTTGTTCGTGCCGTTGATGGCCGTCACCCGTTGCAGGTCGTCGTACGTGTAGACGATGGCCTCACCCGGCATGCCCTTGGTGGCCGGGTAGGTGTACCCCTGTGCCGTGCCGTCGATGTTGTAGCTCGACGTGAAGGTGTACGAGCCCGCGAGGTTCTCACCGGCGTCGGCGGGAACGATGTATCGCGTCTCCAGCGGCCGGTACAGGTTGTCCAGGATCATGACCGCGGAGATGTAGGCCTGGCCGTTGACGAACCGGGTCGACTTGTAGAGCTGGCCCTTGGCCTTCTCGTCGTAGTCCGACTTGGTGAGCTGCACCCGGCTCGCATCCGGCTTGACCTCGAACGTGCCCGTGGCCCGGCCGAGCACGTCGTACTCGGTGTCGATCCGCCGCCCGCGCGCGTCCGTCGTGCTGGTCAGCCGGTCGACGTTGTCGTATCCGTACGAGGTCTTGCCGGCGTCCGGGTCTTCCGTGCGGGTCTTGCGGCCGAGCTGGTCGTAGTAGTACTCCCAGACGTTGCCATCCGGGTCGGTCACCGTCGAGAGCTGACCTGCCGGCGTGTACGTGTACTTCGTCGTGTCGTGGTCGCCGCTCGGCGTGCTGCCCTTGTAGTGCCACCGCTGCTCGACGTTGCCGCCGGCGTCGATGATCGATGTGGTCGCCACCCCGCCCGCCGGCGGGGTCACGTGGGTGCGGTCACCCTCGTAGACGGTGGTCGTCCGCCACTTCTCGTGCCCGGCGCTCATGGCCAGCGTGCTGGTCACCCGGTCGGCACCGTCGTACAGGTATCGGGTCTGCCGGTCGGTGTCGACGTCGAGGGTCGGCAGCAGGCCGCCCGACGGTGCGCCGTCGGCGTAGTACGGCTCGCTGACCCGGTCGACCTGCCCGGTCGAGGTGTACCAGGTGTCGGCGACGAGGCGGCCCGGCGTGCCGTCGTTCTTCGCCGGCCCCTCGGTCTGCACCTGACGCGGGCGCATGAAGCCGTCGTAGATCTGGAACTCGACGAACGGGTCGTTCGCGTTCTTGCCGGCCTTCTCCGTCTTCACCACCACCGGCTTGCCGGGATCGGTGACGTACGTGTACTTCATGCTCGGCTCGCCGCGCCGGTCCCGGTCCGGCAACCAGACGGCGGTCAACCGGCCGAGCTTGTCGTACGTGCTCTCGGTGCGCTTGGAGTTCCAGTCGGTCTGCAGCTTCGGCAGGCCCCACGCCGGGTCGTACTCGGTGGTGTCGACGAATTCCGCGGCGGCCTGACCCGCCACCGACACCTTCGGGCTGAACTCCTTCTTGGCGGTGGTCAGGCCGTTGACCTCAGTGTATTCGAACCGCGACGTGGTGTCCGCGGCATCGGTCGTGGCCAGCGGGCGGCCGTACTTGTCGAAGCTCGTCTCGGCGACCTTGGCGTACGTCGCCGTGGTGCCGTTGTGGCCGGTCAGCCGCTCGGTCTTGGTGACCAGGCCGCGGGTCGGCGCCGCGCCGAAGGCGAGAGCGTCGTAGTACGTGCGGCCGTCCGAGAGGACCTGGGTCGCCCGGTCCGGCGTGGCGGCGCACTTCACCGAGACGGTCTCGACGCGGGACACCATCGAGCGGATGTTCATCCCAGCGTTGTCCGCGTAGAAGGTCCGGGTGCAGCTGTCGTCCCCGGCATCGGCGACGTCGCCCAGGTCGTCGACCTGGGTGGTCCGGCCGAACGCCGCGTCGTACTTGGTGATCGCCTTGGTCTCGCGCCAGCCACCGGACGCCAGCGCGGTGAATCCGCGCTTGGTCTCCGCCCGCACGAAGGTCGCCTTGTCGGTGCCGAAGGTACGGGTCTGGCTGCCCGTCTCGAAGAGCAGCGGCGAGGTCGTCGCCTTGCTGATCACGCGGGAGCTCGTACCGTCGAGGACCTTGGTCTCGATCTCGAAGCCGGTGAATTCCTTCTGATCGGTGTACGAGGTGCCGACCGAGTCGGTGACCGGCGGCACGGTGCGGGTGCCGCCATCGGCGCCCCGATCACCGCTCATGCCCTGCAGGTACGTGTGCTCCGTACGCGTACGGATGGTCTGGTCGTCGCCCTTGCTGACCCGGACCTTGCCGTAACCGCGCCACTCCGACCAGGTCTTGTACTTGGCCTCGCTCATGCCGTCCTGGTCCGGGTAGCGCCAGGCCGCGTCGCCGAGGTAGTCGTAGAAGGTCACCATGTCCGGCGGGAGCTGGGTGCCCGGTTCCACGTCGGTCGTGTCGGTTTCACGGACCGCCCTGACCACGTACTTGTTGAACCAGTCGGTCACTACCGCCTCGGAGCCGGCGCCGTGCCACTTGATCGGGAAACAGCGCCTGGTGTTGTTGCCTTCGGCGGGCAGGTCGCCGGTGGAGCAGTCCGGGGCCGCGTACTCGATGTCGAGCTGGCCGCCGGTGTCGTTGTAGATGACGCCGACCCGGGGCCGGACGAACCGGCCGAGCATGTCGTCGCCCGGCTTGAGGATGCGGTTCGGCAGTTGCTTGACGTCGAGTCGGACCGCGGGCGAGGTCAGTGCGGTGCCACCGCCGTAGACGCCGTCCTGGCTGATGGTGTGCAGCCACAGGCCGCGGCTGCCGTCGCCGTTGTCCGGGTAGAGGTGGCCCAGGGTCCACTTGTCGACCGGCGTCCAGCTCGCCGCACCGGTGCGGATCTCGGTGGTCACCGTGCTGAGGCGCTTGCGGGTGAAGAACGTCGGCGAGACCTGGTCGGCCTTGCACTTGACGCCGGTGGCACAGATCCGGTCGAACGGTACGTCGGGCCAGGCATCCTTGGTCGCCGCGGTGAGGTTGCCGGCCGCACACGCCGTCGCGTTCACGTCGGGATCGCAGCGCTCGGCCGGAGTGAAGTTGATCCGGGCGGCCGCGGCCGCGGTCCACAGCGACTCGGTACGCAGGCCGTAGTCGATGCGCTTGAGCGAGCCACCGCGGTCGTACGCCGTACCGTTGACGTCGGTCTTCCGGCTCTTCGCGTAGGAGTTGATCTCCTTGTCGTAGTAGTACGACATCGCGTTGCCGTGGCGGTCGATCGCGTAGTCGAGATTCCACCGCCAGGCCTGCTGACACCACGCGTTCGCGAAGGTGGCGTTGTAGCAGGGCTCCTTGGGCGCTGCGGCGGCTCCCGGCAGCTTGTCGTCGTTGTTCGCCGCGTCGTCGCCGAACACCGGGACGGTCCAGGCGGACTTGGTCTCCTCCTTGCCGGCGACCCAGCCGGGGAGGCGGTTGAGGCCGAAGAAGTACTGGCCGCCGTCGGAGGTGGTGACCTTCCAGTGCTCGCCGGCGGAAGTGCCGTCGTTGGCGTCGCCGTTGACCGCGCCGGTCAGCTTCTCGATCTTGGAACCGTCGTCGTTGGCCATCTTCCAGGTGCTACCGACCCGGATCAGCTCGCTGGAGGCGCCATTCAGGGACAAGACCGCATTGTCGTACGCCCAGCAGAGGTCACCGACCTCCTTGTGCCCGTCGTCCTGACACGGCTTGTACCGGCGCTCGACGTAGCCCGGCTCGTATCCGAAGCCCTCGCCGATCCAGGAGCCCTGGTTGTTGGTCGCGGCAGTACGCCCGTCGACCGCCTGCGAGTTGTAGCCGAAGCTGACCCCCGGGCCGAAGCCACCGGGCACCGGCGGCACCCGCAGCGGGTATGACCAGGAGAACGAGCCGGACGAGGGTGTGACGCTCCACTTCGACGCCGGTGCCAGCGAGGTGGCGCCGAAGTTGCCCTGTGCCGATCCCTCGGTGGCCTGCATCGCTACCAGCGTGCTCGCCGCGGCGACCGGCACGTCCGCGGTCACCGTCTTCGCGGCGCTGTTGTTGACCGTGCTGAGCTGCTTGGGCGCACAGGCGAGGGCTTCCGGCGTGCTCAGCGCACACTCCGGCAGGCTGACCAGCTTGAGTCGGCCGCCGAGGTCCGCGCCGGCGCTACCGGCGAAGCTGCCGTAGTCGAAGCTCATCCAGGCCGTACCGGTGGTGGCTCCGGCACCGGGACTGACCCGCATGACCGGGCCGTCGACCCGGGCGCGGTCCGAGACGTCCTTGCCGAACGTCTGCACCTTGACCCGGGCCGGCACGTCGGCTGTCTTCGCCTTGGCCTTCGCGGCCTGGACCGCGAGCCCGCCAACGGCGGCACCGCCCGCCTTGCCCACGGCTACCTCGGTCACCCCGGGCTTGGGCCAGGCCGGCGTGGCACGGGGCTTGCGGGACAGTTCCAGCGCCTTGTCCGGCCGGTTGCCCAATCCCTTCGGCGCCGGCCGGGCCGGGGCCGCCTTGCCGTCCGGCTGTACGGCCGGACGGTCGTCACGCGGCGCTGCCGTGACCGGGTACGGGTTCGCCTGCAGAAACGTCGCAGCGACCGCCAGCGCGGTTGCGAAGGCGACAGACCGCCGGATCCGGGTGCCACTCATCCGGGGCAGCAATGAGGTGAGGAAAGGCATCGCTTCGCTACTCCCGGTCACAGGTTGGGCTGCTCGAGCCGCTGCGCGAGGAGCGCGACGGTTGCGGGGTCGACTGTTCCGCCGTACACGCGGACGTCGTCGATGACTCCGGCGAAATGCTCGCCGAACGCGCCGGCGACCATCGCGCGGCCGATCTGCAGGCCTCCGCCGGCGTTGAACATCGCCTCCGGGCTCACCGGCTCCACCGTGGACAACTCTCCGTCGACGTAGAACCAGAGTTCGCGGGTGAAGGCGTTGTACACCACGGCGAGCGCCTGGCCCTGCTGGTCACCGCTGGGGAAGCGGATCTCGTCGCGGATGGACGCCTCCGTGGCCGGTGCGGCCTCGTCGGAGCCGGGCACTACCAGTTGCCAGTAGTCATCCGCCGTGCACCGGATGCGGAACCCGCTGGCCTTCGTCCCCGCCTGGGACACCACGGTCATGGCCCGGGAGCAGCCGTCGGTCGCGAGCCGCACCCGGGCGGTCACCGTAAAGCTGCCATCCATCGGGACCACCGGGCCCGCCGTACGCGCCCGGTCATCGACGCCGTCGAGCTTGAGCTCGCCGGCGCCGACCAGGGCCGCGTCGGCGAAGGGGTCGCTGGGTTCGGGGGTACGGATCTCCGCCCCGCCTTCGAGCAGCAGATCGCGTGCGGTCACCCCGTCGAGTTCGGGGCTCCGGCCGGTGGCGACCGTGTTCAGCTGCCAGTAGCCCTGCCGGATCGGCCGCAGCTTGACCAGCGCGCTCAGTTCCTTGCCCGGCACGACCCGGTCGTAGACCGCGACGTCGGCCAGGTCGCCCTTCCAGGCATCCCGATACCCGCTACGGTCGGTCCGGCGCCCGATCTGCACGGCGCCGCGCGACTTGAACGCGGACCGCCGTGGCGTGGCCGTCTGGGCCACCCCGTTCACGTAAAGCTGGACAGTGAGCTTCTCGGCGTCGTAGACACCGGCCAAGTGGGTCCACTCGTTCTTCACCGCGGCGGTACCGCTGACCGAGGCCCACCCACCCAGCGAGTTGACGTCAGTCGTCGGGATCTTGAAAGCCCACTTCCGGGTCGCCGCGTCCAGTCCGAGCGTGAAGCCGGGCTGGCCGCTGCCGTCCTGGCTGATCGCGACCCGTTCCTGGCCGTCGTCAGCGAGCTTGACCCAGGCGGTGGCGGAGAACGCCGTGCTGGTGTCGACAAGGGCTGACGTGTGGGTGGCGAGGAAGCTGCCATCATCACCGGAGAACCGGGCAGCGCGGTCACGGTCGCAGGCTCCGACGGCGTTCTGACAGCCCGGTCCGCCAACGCCGAGCGTGACACCCGCCGGGACGTCGATCGGGTTCAGCCCGCGGGCGTCCGCGACAGCCGGGGCACCGGCCTGATCCCCGAGGTACCACTCACCCGCGGCGAGCCGCGTGGTCACGCCGAACTGGCAGACCGCGACGCCGCTGGGATTGTTGGCCTTGTCGTAGGCACGGACCCTGACCTCCCGGGTCCCGGCCTGCTCCGGCATATACCGCAGGCTGACCGGACCGCCCGGATTCACCGTGCCGTCGGCCTTCTTCGGGATCAGGTCGTACTTCGGGTCCTCGTCGAAGCCGTACTGGTAGCGCACGGCGTCGACGCCCGGCACGTCGAACGTGAAGGTCGAATAGAGGCCGGCGTACCCGCGATCCTCCTCGTCGGGCAGGCACACGCTCGTGGTGTCGCCCTCATCGAGCGGCAGGAATTCCGGGGAGTCGATGTCCGGCTCGGGTGGCGCCGTCTTGTCGAAGACGAACTCACACGCCGGTGCGCTGAAGCCGCTCCAGGCTTCGGCGGTGTCACCAGCCTGGACCTTCCAGGAGATGACGACGCCCTGCGGCAACGTGGCCGGCAACGAGACCTGGAGTCTGGTTTTGCCGTCGCCGGCCTTGTACGCGGTGGTGTAGGTCAGCGTGGCGGTCGTGTTGTCCGGCTTCTTGTAGGTGACCAGCACGCGGGCGCGGGTGTTCTCCACATGCGTCGAGGAGTGGTCCGGGTCCGAGACGAACATGTACAGGGTCGGAGCGGCCGAGACCGTCGGCCGGCCGGTGCCGCTCACGCAGTTGCCACCGGGCGACGACGTCAGCTTAGCGATCGGCGGCACGTTGGGCGTGCGGTTGTACGTAACCTCAAGCTGCCCGTTGCCGCAGAAGCGCTTCCACGCCTTATGGTCCGACTCGCTGGCCGCCCGCATGCCGAATGTGATGGCCTTCAGCTTGCCTGCGTTGATGTTGTCGAAGGCGTCGCGAACGTCGAACCGGACATTTTGGTTGGCGCTCTCACAGCCGTCGCGCTTGCCGGTCGGGCTGATCGTCTGCATCAGTTCGGACAGCGCCGGCTGGTTGTTCCAGTCGGTGGCGGAGCTGATCCCGCTGCCGGCGCGGTAGAGCGACACACCCTTGGCGTCGCTGTCGAAGGTGTGCACCATGGTGACCGCGAACTTCGCCTCGATGATGTCCATTCCGACGTACGGCGTCGGAACCGTGTAGTAGAGCCGCTTGACGCCGGTGCCGGCGCACGTGCCCGAGACTGTCGGGCATTCGCCGACCCCCTCGTCAGACTTCTTGTCGAACGACCAGTACGACTCGTTCGGGTAACCACTGGCCACCATCGCGTAAGCGCTGCGCTTGGAGGTGGAGAACACCGGGTCCACGTACACGGGGTACGTGGTGGCGGGATCGCTCAACATCTGCCGGTCGGGCAGCAGGGTCAGGCTGTCCTGGTCGACCTCGATGCTCAAGGGCACCTCGGTGGACGACTCAGGGGCTGCCTCGACCGCCGCCTGCGTCTGGGGATTCGCCTTGCGAGCAGCCGACTTCTGCACCGCCGTCGCCGGCCGCACCGGTGAGTCCCACATCGTCGGGCGCGGCGCCTCGAACACCGCCCCGCCCGCGGCCTCGTCGACGGCGGCAACGCCACCGTCGGCGTCCTCGCGGACAGTGAGCCCGGTGGTGCGCAGACCGAACTCGATCGCGGAAAGCTGCGGGTTCCCCGCCGCCGCGGCCGTCTTGATCACCAGCACGTGCGAGAAGCTGTCTGGGGTCACGTTGACCACGAGGTCGACGCCGGGCAGCACCTCGGCATAGGTCGCCCGGTCGCCGGAGACCGACGGCCGTGGCAGGGCGCTGGGCCAGTCCAGCGACAGCGTGCGGCCGGCCCGCTCGGCGGCAAGCAGCTTTCCGTCGCCACCGCCGGAGAGTCGCAGGCCGAAGGTGGCGGCTTTCGGGCCGAGCGAACCATCCGGCGCGGCCACCAGCGTGGCGTCGACCGGTGTCCAGGCGTTGTCCCGCATGACGCGTACGGGCTGGGTGTGCTCGATGGCGGTGGTGGTGCCGTTCGGGTTCGCGTACACCGTGCGACGTTCGGCTCGCTGAGAACCGATCTCGACCCGTTCCCCGATCTCCGCCGCGTACGCGGTCGCGGCCGCCTCGCTCTGGCGCATCGGGTCCTGGTTCGCGGCCGGCGTCATGACCGGGTTCGCCGGGAATTCGGGTGCGGTCGTCACGGCGTAGCCCGCCATGAGCGCTGCCAGGCCGACCGACAAACCCAGTCCTCGTAGTGTCCTGCCCATCGCCTTGCGGCCCTCCCCCGTGGTCCTGCGTGCCGTGCCGTGGTGGTTGCCCATCAGCCGATCGCCGCCCCGAAGGCGACACCCGCGGCGATGCCGCCGGTACCGGCGGTGAGCGTGGTGGCCGGTGTCATCCGGCCCTCGGCCAGTTCGGCCCACGACAGTCCGTAGACGGTGCCACCGCTGTACGGCGCCGCCACGAACAGCTGGGTTGCCGAACCACCGAGGTAGGAACCGATCAACTCCTGCGCGACCGGTGACCCGGGTAGGGCCTGCGCCCGCCGGTCGAGATCCACATTGGTCGGCGTGACCGGATCGGCGGCGGCGCCGAACACGCTCACCTGCCCCGCATCCGGTGCACCGGGGAGATCCTCTCCGGGCGCGCCGACCGCCACGAGGAGGGTCTGCGGCGTGGACACCGCACCGCGGTCGATGTTGGCGACCCGGACCCGTTCGCCGAAGTAGTCGCCGTCCTCGGCCACCGACCCGTTGTTGCGGGTCTCCTGGGTCACCCCGCCGGCGTGGAATGCGCCGGTGGCGGTCAGCCGGTAGCGGTGCACCATGCCGGCGTCCGCCACCGCCCCGACATCCTCACCCGGCACGCCGACCACCAGCAGCGAGGTCGCCGAGCCGGCCGGATCCGCGGCAGCGCGGTACTGGGCCATCGCGATCGACTTGCCGAACGTGTCGTTGGCGTCGGCGGTCTCGACCGTGGTCTGGTCGAGGGCACTCAGCAGCTTCAGCGGGCTGGAAGCCGCGTCCTGCGAATAGACCCGGACCTCGCCGGCGAACGGCTTACCACCGACCGTCTTTCCCGGCACGCCGACCGCCAGGTGGTACGGCGAGCCGGTGAGCGAGTATCCGAACCGCTCGTTGGCAGCCGCGGTCCCGGCGGCGCCACCGTTGCCGTAGCCGACGCCATTGCCGGCGTTTCGACGGTAGTGGATCATCCCCGCGTCCACAGCCGTGCCGAGGTCCTCACCGGGCACGCCGACCGCGAGGTAGGCGTCGCCGTTGGCGGTGTTGCCGGCCGCGAGCGAGTAGCCGAACCAGTCCCCGGCCTCCGCCACGTCGCCCCACCCGGCGACGGTCTGGTCGTACCAGAAGCCGGCCGGACCCTTGGCCAGCCCAGCCGGCGAGCCGAGCAGCAGGGCGATCCCGCCCGCCTCTGCCTTGTCGCCGACCGACTCGAACGGGGCCGACACCACGAGGTCGCTGCATCCGTCCCGGTTCGCGTCGTACGTGGCCAGCGCGAACCCGAACTGATCGTTGGTCTCCGCGTCGCCGGGTACTTCGGTCAGTGCCTGGGTCAGCGACTGGACGCTGTTGGATCCACCGTACGAGACCGTGACCGATCCCGCCCTGGCGATTCCGTTGACTGTCGCCTCCGGGTCGCCGATGGCAACGTCGCTGACCCCGTCGCCGTCGTAGTCCGAATCCACGCCGTTGTCGCAGCCCGCCACCGGTGGCACCGTCACCCAGGTTGTCATCTCACACAACGATGACCAGGTGGCGCTGCCGCTGACTCCGTCGTTCGCCAGCACGCGCCACGCGTACTTGCCGCCGTCGCTGAAGGCACCGGCCGGCACCTTGACGGTGGCCGTCCCTCCGCTCGCGATCCCGGTGACCCGCTGACCACCGATCTTCACGGTGCTGCCAACCGCGTACCACTCGAAGTCCACCGAGATCGCGCCGTCGGCATCGCTCACGGTCGCCTTGAGGTCCGGCGTGAGCGAGTTGACCAGGGGCCGGTTGTTGCCGGTCACACACGCTGTGGCGGGCACGGTGCTGCGAGCTGTGACCGTCGGAATGTTGTTGTACTCGACCGAAGCCGTCGGCTGCTCCCCCTCGACGCCTTCCCTGCTCCGGAACTGCTTGAACGCGTCCCCGTCGGTCTCATCGGTGGCCTTGACGGCCATGTAGGAGCGGGTCTGTCCCGGCGATGTGAATTGCTGGAAGAACGCCTTCGCGTCGATGCTCACGTACTGGTCGGAGCACGGTGCCACACCGCCCTGGGTGGCCGACGAGGTGCTGGACGGCTGGGTCCCGATCAGTGCCGGCTGGTTGCTCCAGACGGTAGTCGCCGACGCGCTCGCGGTCGGCCAGATCTCCCAGGACTTCGCGCTGCACACGTTCGACCAGAAGTTGAAGAACTTCACCGTGCCCTTGGTGACTTGTTTGCCCTGCAGGACGCTGCTGTTCCAGGTGAGGAACGCTCGCGTCCGCTTACCGCTGCTGAGCAGCCCGATCTGGAGGTCGTTGGTGGCGTGATCCGGGGTGCTCACGCCCTCCTTGACGTAGAGGTCGTAGGTGTCGGAGATCGGGGTCACCGTCGGGTCGAGGGTCACCGGATAGACCGTCTTCGCGTCGCGCAGCCAGCCCAGGTCCGGCTTCAGCGTCAGCCGTACGCCCTTCGCGGTCCGGGCCACGGCGGTGCTGATCGGAGCCTGCCGGACCGGCGTTCCGGTGACGTCCAGGCGGCTGTCCCACATGACCAGCGGCGGGATCGTCGCCGTCCGCCCGCCGCCCTTGCCGAGCAGGGTGAGGACACCGGATTTGTCGCGCTGATGCCCGGCCGCACCGGGTCCGGTCAGCGACAGATTGATCGACTTCACCCGCGCGACCGCGGACCGGTCCTTGACCACAAGCGACTGCGCAAAGCCTTCCCGAGTGGCCCGCACCACGAGGTCGACACCGTCGATCGCATCCGGGTAGCGCGCGGTCGGCCCGTCGAGCACCGGATCCGGCAGCTTGCCGGTCCACTGCAGGACCACCCGGTCGTCGCCGCGGCCGACCGCGGCCAGATCGTGCGTGCCGTCCGCCCGGGCGCCCGAGAGTGCCAAGTCGTTCGGGTGCGCCGCCGGTAGCACCCTGTCGCCGGTCGGCCTGAGGGTCAGATCGACAGGCACCCAGCCGCCGTCCCGGCGTACCCGCGCCGCGCCGACCGAGAGCTCGGCCCGGAATGTGCCGTCCGGTTGGGCCCAGACCTCGGTGGTCTCGTCGGTGAGGGCGTCGACCCGCACCGGCCTGCCGAGCCGCTCGGCGTCGCGCGACGCGATGCCCTCGGCGGTCGTCGGGGCAGCCCCGAGCGCCCGCGGGTCCGCATCGCGAACAGCTCCGACCACCGCGACGGCGGAGAGGCACAAACCGACGGCTGCCACCGCGGCGATCGCCGCCCTCGGCCCTCGTCGACCCGGCATTCGCGCATGCAGCACACGACGAACGACCACCTGTCACACCCCCGTGCATAGACACAGATCAGTCGGGCTGAGACGTTAGGGGCCCGTGATCATTCTTGCCAACACGCGAAGCGTGACGGAGGGTGTCATCGATGATCCTTATATCCGGATTGCGAGTGTCCTCGCTGTCGCCGGTTGGGAATAGTCGCTGGTCATAGCCGCGACGGCCGCTCCATCGCCTCGATTACAGAGAGTGACCCGTTCCTTAAAATTCACTTAGGAAACAGCCGTTCGGCCAGGTCAGACCCCGCAGCCGAAATCTGGGTATTTATCCACACCGGCCCCGCCGGGCACACAAAGAAGTCCGCCGCCTGCGGCAAGGGCAGGGCGGCGGACCGAGGCGGAAGCTCGCTAGGGGAACTGCATGCGGCGGGGCCGCGGGATCACCGGGGGCGGCAGGGGCAGGTCGTCGAGGTGACTCCAGTTGAGCGAGCCGTTGTCGGTCGACTTGATCTCGCCGAGGCAGGCGCGCAGCAGGCCGAGATTCGGCGCGCCGGCGAACCCGGCGATCACTACTTCGGGCGGCGGGTCCATCATCGCGATGGCCGCGCAGATCTTCGCGACCTCGCGCTCGTCGACGGCGTCGAGCGGCAGGGGTGCCTCCGCCTGGGAACGCCGCCATGGCGGTCCGAAGCGGCGCAGCAGCTCACGGGCGAGCCGGCCGAAGGAGCGGCCGACCTCGGCGTCGGCCATCGACATGCGCGCCGACTGGCCGTAGCACCAGGGCACGACGACGTGGCCGTGGATGACGACGAGTTGGTAGACGGACTTGGGAACGCTGATGATCTCCGCGCCGGGCAGGGTGCCGAGAAAGAGGACCAGCTCCTCGTACGGCAACGGCCACCGCGGGTTGGCAAGCACTCGTTCAGTGGTCGTCGTCATCGCGGGATGAGCGTTGACCTCGCGGTCGATCGCGGTGCTCAACGCTTCGGGGACTCGGGTCCAGAGCTCCGCGGCAACCTTGTCGCCGAACTGCTCGACCACCCACTCGCTGGGACCGACCAGAACGTCTGGGCGCATCCGGTACCACCACCGTCCGTGTCGCTGGCGCTACGTCTGGCTAGAACAGTTCCACTCACGGAGATCGAGAGGAAGACAATTCAACCGGGATCTCAAAAACATCCATGAATGAAAACCGGCAGGACGGTCAAACCGGTGCGGCGGCGTTGGAGCAGCAGGTCCGCGACTCGCGAAACATGCAACTTGCACGGCGAACCGCTGTGCAAGTTGCATGCCGGCTCGCGAGTCAGTCCTCTATTTGAAAGTTAACCCCTCCCATATTTCAGGCTAGTGACCACCGTGCGAACATCCACCGACAGTGATCACGGCTCGTCGGCAGGCCGCGGAGCAGGTAAGGTGCCCGGCTGTGATCGACCCGGCCGGCACCGCAGCGCCGCAGCCACGGCGGACGGACCGCTGGCTGGCCCTGTTCGGTGTGCTGGCGCTGCTGTGCGGCGGCGTCTTCGTCTTCAGCGTGGCGCGCAACCGGGCCACCGCCGGCCGGGCGCAGCAGGCCGAGCGGACGATCCGCGCGACCCTCGACCGCCAGGGCGCCGCGCTGCTGCGCGGGGACCGAAGCGGATGGCTGAGCGACGTCGACCCGGCACTGTCCGGCGACCTGACCCGGCTGTACGCGAACCTGCGCGGGCTGCGAATATCGGGCTGGCTGCCCCGCGCCCGCAAGGTCCGGGCGGGGCCGAGGTGGACCGCGGAAATTCAGGTACGGGTGTGCTTCGCGGCGGCCGCCTGCACACGGACACCGGAGACGTACGTGCCGACCGGCGACGTCATCTCGGCCCGTACCGAATGGATCGTGACCGGAAGTCGCGCGGTCCTGACGGCGTTCGACCAGATCGGGCCGGAGGGCTCGATGCCGTGGAAACAGAAGGAGCTGACCTTCGCCACCGGCGATCGGGTGGTGGTGGCGGCCCCGAAGGACGCGACCGGAACAAACCCGCAGGCCTGGCTGCCGGCGGCGGAACGCGCGGCGCGGGTGGCGGACCGGTACGCCCTGACCCGGCCGGGCCCGGGCAGTTACGTCGTGTTCCTGGCGGACGAACGACAGTGGCGGGACGCGGTGGGCGAGGACCGCGAGGCGGCGGCCTTCGTGGACAGGACCAGCGAACAGACAGCCTTCGCGATCATCGACGCGACGGCCCTGGACGCGGACCCGACCGACGAACGCCTGCTCCGCCACGAGTTCGGCCACATCGCAACCCTGCTCGGCACCCTGGACAACCGCGACGAATGGGTCATCGAGGGCATGGCCGAATACATCGCGTACGCGGACGCGCCGGTAAAGTCGTACGAGCTGGTGGACGACGCCCGCCGGCACGTCGCCGCCACGGGCTGGGCCGGCAGGCTGGACCTGGAATGGTCGACGGAGCCGACGGACCGATTCGGCTACTACGCGATGGGCTTCCTGGCGATGCGCTGCCTGGGAGAAACGTACGGCGAACCGAAACTCCTGGCGTTCTTCACGGAAGTGGCCCGCAAGGGCGAATCACCGGCGACGGCGGCGACGTCGGCGCTGGGCACGCCGTGGAATCAGGTGCAGAGCACCTGCATGCCGAAGATCCTGGCCTGGCTCAAACCCTGAGCCGGATCACCGAGCCCGCCCCCGCCGAACACCGACAACCAGCGCAACAACGGCACCGACAAGAACAAGCACGCCGACCCCGACGATCGCCAGCCGCGCGAAGCCCTCATCATCGCCACCCGAGCCGGCGATCACGCCCGGCCCTGCCGGCGAGGCCGAACCCGGCCCGACCGGCACGGCGGCGCCGGCCGCCTTGAGCGCGGCCACCACATTCAGCTCGCCGTTGCCGTAGGTGTCGTCACGCCCCGCAGCGCCCTTGTCGGTGGCCGTCGACTCGAGAATCTTGACGACCTCGGCGGCGGAGAGCTTCGGATACTTCGACCTGATCAAAGCGGCCGCCCCGGAAACAATCGCCGTGGCGACGCTGGTGCCCTCAACCCGTTGATACTCGTTGTCCGGATCGCCGTTGGCCACGGTGACATCGGCACCGGGAGCTACGAGATCCAATTGCGGCCCTGTGTGGGAGAACGTCGCAGCCTTACCCGATCGGTCCGTGGCACCCACTGCCAGTACTTCGGGATAGGCGGCGGGATACTCATAGCCGGAGCGCCGGCCCTGGCCGTCATTGCCGGAACCCGCGACGAGCACGACATCAGCCGCTGCGGCTCGTCGCACGGCTTCCGCCAGAACGTCGCCCTCCAGCACCAGGAACGACATGTTGATCACCTTGGCGTCGTGCTCGACGGACCAGTCAATCGCGTCGGCGACGACAAGAGCACTGAGGGCAGGCGAAGCCGGCAGGATCTTCGCTTCCGGGGCGATACCCAGCACACCCCGGCCGCCGGAACGGCCACGCGCGGCGATGATTCCCGCCATCTGCGTCCCATGCCCCTGGGTGTCCTTGCGCCCGTCCCCGTTCCCCAACGCGTTGAACCCCGGCAGAACCGCACCCTTGAGGTCCGGATGCCCAGCCCACACCCCGCTGTCGATGACTGCGACGGTGACATCCTCGCCTTTGGAGATCCGCTGTGCCTCGTCGATCCGCAGACTGACGAGATACCACTGCCCATCACGGGTCTGATCCGCTCTGGCCGCGGGCGTGGGGATCACCAGCGACATCAGCGTCACCAGCAGAACGGCGCCGAGTCGACCTGCCGCCGCCTTCAGCCTCATCCGTGCCATCCGATGACGCCCGGCCCGGGATCATGCCGGTAGCGCTTCCGCGAAGGCTCGATCACCGGCGCGACTCCCTCGGCGGTAGCCCAGGGATTATCCGGGTCAAACGTCATTCCGCTGGCGTGGTCCTCGTGCGATCGCCGTCCCCCGACCGCCGGCATGGCCGAGGGTCCGCCGGAGCGCGCACCGGCCCTCGCCCCGCCGCGAGGCGGCTGACCTGACGCGGGAGGAAGCCAAGACGGCGTGGCTGGCTTAGCGCCCGGCGAGCCTCCGCGGCCGCCGATCGGGACTCCGGATCCACCACGCGGTGGTCCCACACCGGGCCTGAACCCGCCACGCCCTCCGCGGGCTCCCGATCCGGGAAGCCCTGCCGGAAGACCCCCGCCGATGACCAGTCCCGCCGACGGCTGGCCCGCGGACAATCCGGTCGGAGTCGGAGTGACGCTGGGGGTGGTTGGCGGCACAGGGGCGGGGGCGGGTGTGATGACACCGGCAAGGTCCGGACCGCCGGCGGCGGAGCCCGGCTCCGAAGGTGAGAGCGGCGCATTGGGTGACGGCACTGGCGATCCCGCGCCGGGCACCGTAGGCGGCGGGTCGTGCGGAATCTGGAAGCCACCCGCAGCACCGACGCCGCCAGCGACGGGCGGTGTCACGGTGCCGCTGCTCCCGATGTCATCGCCGGTTCCGATCGGCCGGCTGACGAACTCGCCCGGAGTGAACTCGTACAGACCGGGCGCCTTGATGGCGTTGTCCGGATGGGCGATGACCTTCTCGGCGTCGCGCATGCGCTCCCGAGCCTGCTCGTCCAGCTCGTCCTCGGCGTTGTCCCACCACGCGGGCACCCAGTCGTCGCTCTTCTCCAGATAAGCCTGATAGAGGGGAGCGACGTCCTTCTTCGCCTGACGGAGCGCTTCGAGAGTCTGGCTCAGCGCCCCGGCGTTGGAGTCGGCGATCTCCTTGTTCTTCTGCATGGTGAAGAGCAGGTTGTCGATCAGCTCCACGAATGCGGCCGAGGCCTTGTTCTTCTCCGGCGGCCACGCGTCAATCAGCTTCTGCTTGGCGACCTCGAGCCTTGACCGCTGGTCCTTCAGCAGCCCCGCCATCGAACCCAGCGCGGCGACCTGGCGCCAGGACTCGGGGTCGTCCTCGTTCTCCACCATCGCCCAGATCCGCGGCGTGTTGTAGGACGACCATGCGGTCGCCCCACGCGGAAGAAATGATCCGTCGCTCACGGCATCTCCACGTCATACCGAGCGTCGGTCGCCGTGCGACCGGCCGGATACCGGCCCGCCTGCGCCTGCTCCGTGGCGACCGTAAGCAAGTAGTTGATGTTGTTGAGGCTGCGGCCGGACTGATCGTCCACGGCGCGGAAGTCCTCCGCCGCCTGCTCGGCCGCCGCAGCCAGGATCTTGGCGGCCTCGACGAACCGGGTGAGGTTGGTGAGCGAATTGGTGAGCGCTGCGGCGTAATTCTCCTTGGCCTGCAGCACCGCCTCGCTGGCGTTCTTGGTGCCGAAGGTGATGCCCGCGGAGAACGACTGCTTGGACCGATCCACATCCAGCGGATCGATCTCCTCGGCATAGAACCGCACGTCCCCGGCGAACTCGGTGAGGCCGCCCGCTTCCACGTGAATCGAGCCGTCACCCATCGCTGCCTCCCGTGTCGTGCCAGCCGCGGACCCGCAGAGGATACCGAGGCCGGCCGACTATCCGTCACCCCGCGCTCACGTCACCCTCCGACAGGGACACGTCCCCGGGCCCCGAACCGGTTCACCCGAAAGACTCAAGCCTCCCGATACGTGAGGTCCACCAGCTCCCGGAGGAGGTCGAGGGCGGCCGCCTTCGCCGGGCCCTCCGGCAACGCTCGCTCTGCCTCGGGGATCAGGCCCGTTCGCAACAGCGTGAAGATCTCCTGCTGCGTTGCCGCCGGGAAGTCGGTCAGCCAGACCGATCCCAGGTTGTTGTCCACAACAGTCTGCAGCGACTCGGCCGCCTTCCCGTCGGACAGCCGCGGGATGAGGAACTCGAGAGTGAAGTCGAACAGCCCTCCGGACGCCACCCAGTCCAGCCCGGGCTTCACGAGGATGAGAGATGCCATTTGTCAACGTCCCAGGATGAAGACGCGCGGCCCCAGGCCCCGCTCGGCGATGAAACGCTCTATACGAGAGATCTGCTCCGGAGTGAATCTTGAGACGTCCACGGGCACGTAATCAGCCTTACCCAGATGGCGCTCCATCTGAAAACTGAACTGCGGCCATTGCTGGTCGAAGAACTGCGGCGGGAAGTTGCCGACCGCGTCGTACGAGCGTCCGGACTCGTCGATCCAGTCCGCGCGCGACCCTGCGGGCGCCCGTGTCAGGGTAACGCCGCGTTCCTGCTCTATCCGTACAGCGGTGTCGGCCTCGTTGGGCCGGAATTTCCCGGTCGCCGGGTCCATCCCCAGGTCGCGCACCCGCTGCTCGTCGAGCCTGGGATCTGATGCCGGCTGCTGTGGCGCCTCCGGCTCCGTGCCCTTACCGGGAGATGAGCCTTTGAGGTCGTCCACATCGCGGCCCAGGCGGGTCATGGCTTCGGCGAGTTTGCGGAGGCTGGCGATCAGGGCTCTCAGCCAGCGCGCGATCCTCGCTCCCCACGAAGCGCACAGCGTCGTCACCTGCTCCACCACGAGCGGCGTCGCCAGCCCCGCCGTTGCGATCAGCTCGCCCGCGTATCCGATCAGCCGGGAGACCACCGTCGCCACCGCGTCTCGCACCAGCAGGCGGACCGTGCCGATCAGGGTGCCCGCGGCCTCCGTGATCAGGGCCATCGTGTCCGAGGCGCGGGCCAGGGTGCGCAGGGTCTGCTCGCGGCGGGCGGCCCATCCGTGGTACGCCGCTGCCGCCGTTCCGGACCAGTCGGACAGGTCGGCCCGGACCGCGTCGGCCAGTGACTGCGCGTTGCCGGTCAGGGCGCCGGCGACGTTGCGCCATGTATCCGCCTGCGCCGTGATCTGGGCCGGGTCGCCGGCCAGCCAGTCGAGGGCTTCGGACAGCGGCCGCACGTGCTCGATCAGCCAGGCGATCCCGTACTGCAGGAGCGCGCCCGCCGGGTCCGACACCAGGGCCAGGCCGTCCAGGCCCGCACCGACCGCGCCCAGGGTGCCGTCGATCCAGCTGCCGTTTTGCACCCCCTGCGCGATCAGCTCGATGTCCTCGGCGATCCAGATGCCCGCCCATGGGCTCTTCGGAGCGTCGACGCGATCGGCGATCAGGGGATTTTCTGTCACATGCCGTCCCGGATCCTCGCCAGACTCTGGTGGCTGGCCTCGTCCGTGGCCGCATAGGACTTCGCGGTGGCGCGCAGGCGCGCGCCGGTGTCGTCGAGCGCGCCCGCCGCCGATCTGATGCCGTCGACCACGACGTCCTGCAGGGCGCCGAGCATGACCGGGAGCATGACGCACAATTTCCCGTACGCGTCGAAGCCCGGCCGGACCGCCGCCCCCGCCTCCGCCGCCGTGGTCACCTGGTCGCCGATGGCTTCGACGTGACCGGCGTGGGTCACCAACTCCTGGGGGCGCACGCCGAAGTGGCCGGTCATAGCCGGCGCCGGGTGAGCGACGCGAGCACGGCCTTGCCCGTCTCCGAGTCGGCGCCGACGGTCTCCTCCGTGGCCGTGGTGGCCTGCGCGGTCAGGTCTGCCTGGGCCGCGGCGAGGGTCGCGAGGATCTGCCCGGCGGTCTCCGCGGCCGGTTTCCGGCGCACCCGCTCGTCGAGCTCGAGGCCGGTCATCGCGCCGTCGGGGCCGACTGTCACGGTGACCAAGCCGTCGTCGCTGCGGGCCGAGGCCGTCAGCCCCGCGAGCCGGGCGGCGAGATCGCGGGCCTGCGCGGCGCGCTGCTCGAATCCGGCTTGCCAGTCGTCGACGAGGCGCTCAGCCGCGTCGAGGTCCGATCCATCGAACATGGACCCCACCGTAATACCCGGATACGACAAAACTCAGGCCCAAGAAGCCGGGCCGCGAGGACCCAGGCGACAAGGACCAGGGCGACAAACGGCTCAAGCGACGAGAGCCCGGGCGGCGAGGTGGGCGAGCATGGACTGGTTGGCCTCCCAGCCGTCCGGGAACTTCACCGGGACGCCCAGGTGGACCGGCTCCGTGGAGGGGTGGGCGTCCAGCAGGTCGGCTATTCCCGCTCGGGCGACCACCACGCAGGCGTGGCGGTGGCGGGAGGTCAGCACGCACAGCCGGCCCGATTCCAGGTGGAAGGCGGTCGCGTCGCGGCGGCCCGACAGCGGGTGCAGGATCACCGTCAGGTCGTACTCGCGGCCCTGTAGCCGGTTTGCCGTGTCCACCGTGATCTCGCGGGCCGCCGCCGGCAGGAATGACCTGATCGCCGCCACCTGGTCGCGGTGGGCCGCGCCGATCGCGATCCGGTCCACGGTCAGGGGTGTCGAGCCGGTCTCCGACTCCGCCAGTGCGCCGCGGGCCAGGGCCCGGGCAGCGAGCAGCGCGCAGGCCGCCGCCGCCTCGGCGTCCGTGCGGACCGTGTAGCGGGCCGGGAGCTCGTGCAGGCCCCAGCCGGTGGCCGCCGCCACGTCCAGCACCCGGTCCAGGTCTGTTGCCGCGGGCTCGGTGAACGTCAGCCGGCGGTCCGCCGGGCCGGTGCCCGAGCGGAAGCCGGTGAACGGGTAGAAGGCGGCCGCGACCACCGGCGCCGCCGAGGCCGGCAGGCGCCAGGAGACCGGCAGGCGGTGGACCGGCAGGGTCGGGTTGTGCCGCAGCAGGACGGCCACCGCGCTCTGCATCGGATCCCAGCTCAGGCCCGTCCAGCGGTCGACCTCGACCGTCGAGAACGGGTCGAGCTGGCCCGGGTCGCCCACGAACAGGGCCCGTTCGAAGCGGGGCGCCACGCGCAGCAGGGCGTCCGAGCGCATCTGGTACGCCTCGTCCACGATCGCCCACGGCCAGGTTCCCTCGGTGACCGTGGCCCACTTCGCCGCCGTACCGATCGTCACCGGGGGGCCGCCCAGGTCCGGGACCTTCGCACCGACGCGGCATGACGGGTGGGCCCGGACGCGTTCCGAGGCTGTGTAGTCGACCGCGGACAGCCGGCCCACCGATAACGTCGGGTGTTTCGTGCCCAGGCGCTCGATCAGGTCGTCCACCTGCTCGTTCGTCTGCGCCACGATCATCAGGGTGGCGCCCGTGGCGGCGAGCACGCCGGCCGCGCGTACCACCAGGGTGCTCTTGCCCGCGCCGGGCGGTGAGTCGACCACCACGCCGCGCTGGTCGGACGTCGCGAGGTCGTGCAGCACCGCGTCGACGACGCGGGCCGCCGCCGCGGCCGGGGACGGGAGAGACATGGTCACCGAAGCACGGTATCCCGTCCTGCCGGGGCGCCGGATCTTCACTTGGGGTGAGGAAAACCCTCCACATTGTCACCCGTCGGATATCTGACGCTACCTTGAGTAAATGACCGATGGTGTCTACTGGCCGATTCTGCGGCCGCGGCGTGGTGAGCTCGCCGCCCTGCATCACCTCGACGCCGCCACCGCGAGCCGGGTCATGCCGATCATCGAGCTCGCCCCCACCGACCGGCTGCCCCAGCTCGTCCGGCAGCTGCCGCCCCGGACCGGGGCCATCGCCGTCGACCTGAGCACGGTCGAGGAGTCCGCAGACCCCCTCTGCTCGGCGCCCCTGGATCTCGCCGAGGACCTGGCCGACATCGGCATCGCCATGCTGCCGGTGCTGCGGGCGTACGACAGCCGTCGCCGGCTGATGGAGCACGGCCTGGCCGCTCGCATGCACCTCGGGCGGGCCGTGCTGCGGCTGCAACCGCACCGCGACGCCCGCAATGCCGCCGCCGCGAGCGCGACCACCGACCGGCTGCTGGCCGGTGCCGGCCTCCAGTCCGAGCGGGTCGACCTGGTGATCGACCTGGCCGAGACCGCCTGCGCCGCGCACGCGGACCGGTTCGAGGAGCGGGCCCGGCACGTGCTGCGCTGGGCGCGGTCCTCGCCCTGGCGGTCGGTCGCCGTCGCCGCCGGGGCGATGCCGCCGAACCTGGACGATCTGCCCACCGACGAGGCCGTCCCGGTCGGGCGGCTCGACGCGCAGGTGTGGGCGCGGCTGGCGGAGCCGGGCGTCGGCTATGCCGACTACGGCGTGACCTCACCGGTACGGCGCCTGGGCGTCAACCACCGCCAGCTTCCGACGCTGCGCTACACCGCCGAACGCGACTGGTGGATCTACCGGTGGGCGCGGCGCGGCGGGCGCAGCGACGACCGGTGCCACGACCTGTGCCGGACCCTGGTCGGTTCACCACAGTGGCCGCCCGCCGGGCCGCACTTCTCCTGGGGCGACGCGCAGATCGCCCGGCAGGCGCGCAGCGCTCGCGGCGGTGGCAGCGCGGCGAACTGGATCGCCTGGAGCACCTCCCACCACATCGCCCATGTGCTGCAGGCGCTGCCGGTGGCCGGTTCCTAGCCGAGGTGCCAGGCGGCGATGACGTCGATCGCCGGATACACGAAGACGATGTCACCCGAGGCGCTCGGCGCGTCGAAGACGACCGTCGTCCGGTAGGTGCGGCCGGCGACGAGCCGGCGGACGAACGCGCCGTAGTCCTTCTCGCAACTGCTGCCGTAGGCCGAGGTGAACCGGGTGCCGTCGGCCCGCTGGAAGCGGAACGAGTAGTCGCTCACCTCCGGCTCGCCGGAGAGCACCTTCACCTGCAGCTGCGTCGGTAGATAGCCACCGTTCTCCGGCTTCCTCGCGTACGCGTCGCAGCCCGTCTTGCGGAACTTGCGGGCCCGGACCGTGACCTCGAACTTCACTCCCCGATCGCCCTGGAACACGAACTTCTCGCCGTTGGCCAGGCGCTGCGGGCCGATGCGCTCCAGCAACGGCCCGGACGGCTCGACCGGGCTCGGCGCCGCCGTCCCGACCGGACCCCCGGCCGGCTTCGCGCCCCGGGAGACGGTGACCGTCACCCGGTCGGCACGACTGTAGGCGTCGACGGTGAGGTAGACCACGGCGACGATGCCGGCCAGCAGCAACGCCAGCCCACCGGCGAAGTATGCGGTGACGAGCCGGCGGGAGAGCCTCGGGCGGCCGATCACGACTGGCGGCATCCACGCCGGAACTGTGTCGTCGGCGGGCGGCTCGATCGGTGGCACGTCCGCAGGCACGGGTTCGGATCTCCTCGAACGATGGTGAGTGGTGCGAGCGCAGCATAGAGGCCATCGACCAGCGGCGCGATCAGGGCTGCGCGACTCCAACTTCTTTCGTACACTTGTTCCAATGCTGCTCGATGCCGCTCTCGCGTATGCCCGGCACGGGATCCCGGTCCTGCCGGTGCACTCGCCTGCGGCCGACGGGTCCTGCTCCTGCGACCGCCCCGGCTGCGAGCGGCCCGGCAAGCATCCGCGGCTGCGGCACGGCCTGACCGACGCCAGCGTCGATCCACGGCGGATCGAGATGTGGTGGGCGCGCTGGCCGGCGGCGAACGTCGGCCTGCGCACCGGCGTCGTGATGGACGTCGCCGACGTCGACTCGCCGGCCGGCTGGCACGGCCTGCGGCATCTGCTGGGCGACGCGATGCCGGTGGGCCCCCAGGTCCGCACGGGCGGCGGCGGCTGGCACTTCTGGTTCCGGCCGCTGGGGTACGGCAACCGCGTCCACCTGCTACCGGGGGTCGACTGGCGCGGCGCCGGTGGATATGTGGTCGCGCCCCCGTCCCGGCACGCCGACCGCACCACCTACTACTGGGTGACCGGCCCGGGCGCGGAGCCACCCGAGGCACCCGCCGCGCTGCGCGAGCTGATCGCCGGCCCGGATCCCCCCGCCCGGCACGAGGACGGCGGCGGCCGGATCGCCCATCCGGATCGGTATGCCTCCGTCGCCCTGACCGCCGAGGCCGACCGGGTGGCGCGCGCCCCGGTCGGCACTCGCAACGACACCCTGAACAGGGCGGCGTACGCGCTCGGCCGGCTCGTCGGTGCGGGCCTGCTCGACGCGGCGCTGGTGACCGGCGAGCTGACGGCGGCGGCCCGCTGGGCCGGGCTCGGCCGGGCGGAGACGACCCGCACGATCCGCTCGGGCCTGCGGGCCGGCCGCCGGCAACCACTGGATCCGGGGCGGCTCAGCGCGGCATGACCCAGCGCGATCCGGCGGCCCTGCCGGTCCGGCGGACTGCGGGTAATCTGGCTTGTCGGACCGCCGGGGTGGCGACGCTGGGAGGGCGCATGGCCGAGACCGTCAAGGCTGCCGCGACACCGGCGGGCGGCCTGGCCGATCGGGCGCGCCTGCGGTCCCTGCAGCGGGTCTGCGTCGGCGCCGAGCCGGACGAGGCCTTCGACCGGTTCGCGAGCCTGGTCAAGCGGCTGCTCGACGTCCCGATCGCGTTGATCTCCCTGGTCGACGACGAGCGCCAGTTCTTCCCGGGCCAGGTCGGCCTGGCCGAGCCGTGGGACGCCAAGCGGGAGACTCCGCTGACCCACTCGTTCTGCCAGCACGTGGTCATCGAGGGCGAGGCCAAGGTGTTCCCGGACGCGCGGATCTACGCGCAGGTCCGGGACAATCTGGCCATTCCCGACCTTGGCGTGATCGCGTACGCGGGGATGCCACTGACCGATGCGGACGGCCGCACGCTGGGCTCGCTCTGCGCGATCGACACCAAGCCGCGCGCATGGACGAAGGCGGAGCTCCAGACGCTGCACGACCTGTCCCAGGCCTGCTCGTCCGAGCTGCGCCTGCGCATCTCTCGCGAGCTGGCCGACGAGGCACGCCGGCACGCCGAGAGCGCGCACGAGCAGCTCGCGATGCTGGCGGAGCTGACCGAGACGCTCGCCACCATGACCGACATCGACGCGGCGTTGGGCACGCTGGGCACGGCGCTGACCCCGCGGCTCGCCGACTGGTGCCTGATCTCGCTGATCGGCCCGGACGGCACGCTCCGGCACGTCGCCTCCGCCCACCACGATCCGGAGCGGGCCGGGGACGTGTCCCGCTTCGCCCAGCTGATGACCACCGGCCTCAACGCCAGGTCGATCGTGCTGGCGGTGCAGAGCACCGGCCGGCCGATCCGCCGCGACGGCGAGAACGCGGCCAACATCCTGGAACGCACCACCGATGCCGAGCTGGCGACCATCGCCGACCGGCTGGGCTACGCCGCGTTCCTGGTCGCGCCGATCACCGCGCCGGTGAGCCACCGGGTGCTCGGTTCGATCACGCTGGTGAACGGGCCGTCCCGGGAGTCCTTCACCGACGCCGACGAGCGCACCGGGACGGACATCGGCCGCCGCGCCGGGCTGGCGATCGACAACAGCCGGCTCTACCGCCAGCAGCGGCACGTCGCCGAGGTGCTGCAGCAGAGCATGCTCACCGAACTGCCCACGATCGACGGCATCGAGCTGCACGCCCGTTACCTGCCCGCGCAGGACGGCGCGGCGGTCGGCGGCGACTGGTACGACGCCTTCGCCCAGCCGGACGGCTCCGTGATGCTGGCGGTCGGCGACGTCTCCGGGCACGACATCGAGGCCGCCGCGACCATGGGCCAACTGCGAAACCTGGTCCGCGGGGACGCGTTCGGCCGCGACGACGAGGCGGGCCCGCTGCTCAGCCAGCTCGACCGGGCCCTGCGCGGGCTGCGGGTCCCGGCGTCGGCCACGGTCGTGCTGGCCCGGCTGCGCCGGGAAGACGACGCGTACACGCTGTCGTTCTCCAACGCGGGTCACCCGCCGCCGCTGCTGCTGTTGCCGGACGGCTCGGTTGAGGTCTGGTGGACGACGCCGGAGCCGCTGCTCGGCCTGGTCCTGCGCAACGAACGCGCCACCCACAAGCGCACGATCCCGCGCGGTGCCACCCTGGTCCTCTACACCGACGGCCTGGTGGAGACGCCGGGCCGGCTGATCGACGACGGCATCGCCCTGGTCGAGCAGGCCCTGCGGGACAACGCGGCGGCGCCGGGCGAGGAGCTGTGCAGCCGGCTGCTCGACGCGGCCAGCCGCCGCGCCGACGACATCGCCCTACTGCTGATCCGCCTGCTCTGAGCGGTGCTGCCCCGCGCCGGCGGCGACGGGCTGCTCGATGACGGGCGGGCCGCCGTGGGTCCACGGTGTCTGGTCCGGGTCCGGGAACGCGCCGCTCGGACGGTACGCCTCGCTCAACGTCGTCAGCAGCAGCCGCTCCCCCACCTCGGGCACGCTGCCGGGCTCGGCCACCAGCCTGCGGCCCATGCCGCCGGAGAGCTCCAGCAGCACCTCGGTCTTGTGCTCGTCGACCGCCGTCACCGAGATCACCAGCGCCTTCTGGCTCGGCCGCCGCGGCGAGGTCAGCGTGGCGCCCTGCTCCACCCGTACCGGCTCGGTGGTCACCACCATGATCCGGGGGCGGAGCACCGGCCGCTTGCCGCTGTCGTCGATCCGGTCCGCCTTGGCCAGGGTCACGTCGCCGACGAACGCCGCACCGGTGAGCCGGTATTCGGCCATCACCAGCGGGTCGTCAAAAGCGCGCTGGACCGCGTACCGGGTGGCGGCGTTCTCCAGGCGGTGCAGGCGGGCCGCCGCCGCGACCGCGCCATCGCGGCGGGGTTGCGGCGGGCCGCCGTCGGCTAGGTGCTGCACGAAGCCGGAGTAGGTGTCGCGGTCACTGTCCCAGCGGCCGGCCACCCGGGCGCCGGGTGGCAGCTCACCCAGCAGGTCGAGGCAGCGCCACATCAGCTCCCAGGTGGGCAGCAGCTGCGCGCGCAGCACCCCGGTCAGGGCCGCGACGTCCGGGTCCGCCGTGGACATCAGCGGCGCCAGCACGTGATTGTCGAAGGCCGGGTCGGTGGCCGGCCCGGCGGGCGGGGACAGCTCCGGGTCCTCGGCGGCCAGCGCCGCCTGCGCGCCGGTGCGGCCCGGCGGCGGGCAGATCCAGCCGAGCAGGGCGGCGAGCTGGGCGTCCTCCGCGCTGCTCTGCCCGGTCGCCCAATGCAGACCGAGCGCCTGTACGGCGTTGAGCAGCAGCGACGATCCCGGCACCTCCGCGGCGTTGGCGAAGAACGTGAGCCAGCGCCCGAGCAACGGCACCGAGGGCGGCACCGCATACTCCCCGTCGATGCTGCGGAAACGCGTCGACCGGCCGAACAGGCGCAGGAAGTCGACGCCGCCGGTGTTCGGCACCCAGAGCTGGGGCGCGTCGGTGAACCTGTGCCGCACGTCGCGGCCCCGGTCGACGGCGACGGCCTCGGTCTCGCCGGCGAAGCTGTCCACGTAGGGCACCAGCACGTCGGCCAGTTCGGCGGCGAAGGCGAAGCGGTGGTCGCGGTTACGGGGCTGCGCCACGATCAGCAGCCTGGGCGCCGAGCGGTCGGTCCCGGCCAGCGCCGCCAGCGGGGCGTTCGCCTCGCCGGCCATGGCGAGCGGGATGAGCACCAGCGGCCGGGGGTGGACGTGCAGGTGGCGGACGGTCGCGACGGGCTGGGCCCGGCCCGCGGCGAAGGCCTGCGCCCGGGCGAGGGCGGTGAGCGTACTCACAGCAGCTCGGCCCGCAGGCGGGCCGCCGCCTGCAGCAGCGCCGCGGCCTCGGCCTGTTCCTCAGCCGGCGTCGCGGTGCCCGCGGCCAGCGCGAGCGCCTCGGCCACCGTCTCCACCCCGCCGAGCGCCTCGCGGACCGGCCGGCCGAGCGCCGCGGTGCTGCCGGCGGCCTCGTGCCGGCAGTAGACCGCCAGCTCGCAGGCCGAGAGGCACTCCGGTGCGTAGCTGGCCTCGACGTGACCC
>Ga0307516_10000964_pt1 | contig 39734 bp, 60 predicted proteins | sample 19_EM_MG_FD_203310 | JGI IMG/M metagenome (GOLD analysis project Ga0307516, IMG submission 203310) | Populus trichocarpa ectomycorrhiza microbial communities from riparian zone in the Pacific Northwest, United States - 19_EM | ecosystem: Host-associated > Plants > Roots > Unclassified | place... | reverse complement strand
TCAATTAATAAAAAAAAAAAAAAAAAAAAAAAAACAAACACAAAAACAAAAATAAAAATACAAAACCCCCCCCCCCCCCCCCCCCCCCCCCCCCCCCCCCCCGAAAGAACCTTTATCGCGGGCCTAGCTTTGTCAGGGCCCTCGCGCCTTGCTCGTTCCACTCTGCTTTGGAAATCCACATGTCCTCTTTGTCCGCCATGATGTTGGCCAGCACGGCGCCTCCCAAGAAGACCATGTGCCGCCGCCTGGGGGGGTCTTCGATCCGGACCTTGAATTTCTGTTTTCATCTTATCAGCATCTGCGCCTCGTCAACCGCACCTCACAGAACTCAGAAAACCCACGTTCAACCGGGTAGGATCCCCGTGCAGCACACGAGTCAACCACAGCTGCTTGAGCTCCTTCTCGAGCCTGCTCGGCAGTCCGGGATACATGCTGCTTCCGCCGGACAACACGACAGCCCGGTAGAGACTAGTCCTGATGTCGACGTCGGCTGACTGGATGGTCTCAAACAGCATCTCGGCAATACCGGACTGTTCCACGTCGACCAAGTGTGGCTGGAACATGCATTCAGGTGCTTCGAAGCGCTCGCTTCCGACACGGATGGTGCGACCGTCAGGAAGAGTATAGCTCTCGACCAGAACAGTTGTCTCCTCTGAAAGTTTGTGGTCGAGCTCCAGGTCGTAAGAGACATAGCACAGCTTCTCCTTGATCGCGCGTGCAGTCTCGAAGTCTGCCGTACGGTTGAGAGCGTATCCGCGGCGCAGGAGGAGCGCGATGAGCTGCCGGGTGACGTCGCGCCCCGCAACGTTGAGACGGCGAGTGAGATGGTTCAGCACCACACTCTCGTAGACAGGAACGATATGCGTGACTCCATCTCCCGAGTCAACAACGACGCCCGACGACAACCCCTGAGCGTAGAGTGCGAGAACCGCCTGGATGGCGACGTAGACACCACCAAAGTTGTAGCGTTCGAACATGACCTCGCACATCTTCTCGCGGTTCGACACGGGGTTCATCGGCGGTTCGGTAAGCAGGATCTTGCGGCCGGTGGGGTCGATCTGGAGCTTCTCGGAGAAGGTGTAGTCCCAGACGTGCTGCATGTCGTCCCAGCGCTTGATGATGCCGTTGTCCATCTGGAGCGAAGGATATAATCAGTCGGTCGCCACTCCTGTTGGCGTGTGGGACAGAAGGACTGACGGGGTACGTGATTTGCAGCATCGAGCGGAGAGCGGAAGCTTCGTCTCCGACCATGATGTCTTTGATGACCTGTGTCGACACGGGCCGGCGCTAATCAGTATACCTCTCGATTGCAACTGGGGGATTCGGATAACGCACGACATCCCCTGACCTCTCCTCCGCACGTAGTATCGGGCGTCCAACGATGGAGGGGTATTGGTGTTCGGGAAAGTTCTGTCCGGCATACCCAACTTTGAGGCTGCGTGATTCGAGTCTTGTCAGTAAAGAGCTCAATGGGATGAAGATGTCGCAGCTCCAGCGGAGGTGATGGTGAAGGGAGCGCCGTACAAACCGGTTCCTCCATCGAGAACTGCAAGACGTTCGTTAGCAAAGTCAGAAGCTCGGCAAGTAGGAAGACAAACCAATGGGAACATCAGTCATGTTGAGAGATTGAACGATGTAGTAATGATGAGTTGAGGAATGAAGGTTCGTGGTGGTAAAGTTGGGTTACCTAGGTCTGTGCTAAGTGGTGCTTACGACAAGGAGGCTCTTATACACGAAGAAGCACTCGATTTGGCTGTTTATGGTAAGCTCCAGTTTAGGAGAACTCGAGCCAAGGGCTCCACTTGCGGTGATCAAAACTTTTTTACACTTCCATCGCACCACAGTGTGCAAGTAACCAATATTTAAATATCTACCGTGAAACCCAAACAAACAACAGATATCATCACCCAGTCGTTAAATCAATGTAATCATCACCTCACCGAGGGAGGGAAGAAAGCACCTCAAAGCTCCCAAACAATTCCGTGTCAAAAATCCCCACAACAATCAGACCAAATCCCTCAACATGCACCATAGTAGATATGTGTGTCTCCATTAATGTCTCCTTCCGCCGGGATATCCGGGTCCCCAGACGGACCATGCGACTGGCGGGAGAAGGACGGGATAAAACCGGTAACGCAGCTGAACGCCTTCACGCCCCCAATTTCCGAAAAGCACTAAAATCTAACCCTCCTTCAGCCTCTTCGCCCTACTCCCAGCAATCAGATCATCCGGTAACCCACTCCTCTTCGTTCCGGGCAACGATATGTCGTTATCTTCTTTAGTGACTAGGCGGGTTGGGTACTCGAAGGTTTGGCCCTCGAATGCGCTGCTTGATTTGTCAGATATTTCCACCACATCCTTTCGTCCGGATTCCGGGGGAGAGAACCAAATCGCATATACTCACTTCAGCGACAGCTTGGCGCCCTCCTGGAAGTATGGGTGCTCCAGTGCTTGTTGTGCGGAAAATCGCTGCGTCGGATCATATTGCAGAAGACCAGTCAGGAGATTGAAGCCCTGCTGATTGAAGGCTTGATGATTCGCCTGATTGACGGACTGATACCACGCCTTGAGGTTATTGTCATTCTGCTTGAACGAAGTGAGCTGGTGGTATTCTGGATTCTGGCCCACGTCCGGCCAACGATCCTTCATCGGTGTTCCCAATATCTCAATGATCTTCTGCATTTGATTGCGCTGAAATGGAACCGTGCTCTTCTTCTCCATCTTTGCTTCCTCGCCCTTGAAGATTGGTCGCAGTGCGAGCAGCTCGGCGAAGATGCACCCGATAGCCCACATGTCAATGGCTGTGGTGTAGTGTTTACTTCCCAACAGCAACTCCGGGGCACGATACCATATTGTCACGACCACCTTGTCGCCTGTGTAGAGAGATTGCAGCGGTTTGTAAAACAGACGAGCGAGGCCCAGATCGCCAATCTTCACCTCACCGGCGGATGTGACCATGATGTTCGCAGGCTTCAGGTCGCGATGGAGAACCCAGTTCTGGTGGAGGTATGAAGCTCCGTTTAGCAGTTGCCACAGCACGGACTTGACGGTGGCCTCGGGAATGGGACGGCGATCGGAATTCTGGGAGTGAAAGTGTATGATCTTGAGCAGATCATGTTCGGCAAATTCAAAGACCATGTAGATACACTTGTCCTCGAGAATGATCTCGTGGAGGTGTATTATGTTCTCATGGCTCAATTCGGAACAGAGCTTGGATTCGAACGCGCCGTTAAACCCCACAATCCGAGACGACGTGAAAGGGTAAGGAAAACGAGCATACCGCCATCTCTCGACATGCGGATTGCGATATTCCGGTGTACTGTATGACTTCTCCTTCCTTGTCGGGTTTGAACCTGGAGACGTCTGTCAGCGAACCGGGGAAGCAGCAGTGGGAGATGTGCTCTCTTGCTTCTTGATTGCGAACTCCTTCTTGCTGCCGGACGTACGGCTCCGAGCCTTGTACACCCTGCCGTAGGTTCCGGAAGAAATGAAGCCTATGATGTGGTACTTCTCCATCACGCGGACCTTGCTTCTGTACGGAGGCAATGGCATTTTTTCTCGATTGCCGGGGATGACTTCGGCGAAAGCAGTGGCGTCGGCAGGATCGGGTTCGCGCTGGCGTTTTAACGACGGCTGGACGGTAGTCGCGAGTGCGGACACAGGGGCAGTTGCGGTTGCGGTTGCAGTTACAGCATTCCGAATCCGAGGCGCGTACGAAGAGGGAGAAGAGGGAGAAGAGGGAGAGGAAGAGGGAGAGGAAGAGGAATCAAGCGCCAGCGGCGGTGGCAGAGATGATTTTGGAGGATCGGATTTCTGGGTGGTGTTCTGGTCCAAGTTCCCGACGGATTGGTGCAGGTCAACAGGAGCTGGCATGGCGGGCTAGGTCGTTAGATAGAGTGCGCGCCGGCTTTGTCTCGATTCCTGCGTCTCCGCTTTTCTCGCCTTGCATGGCCGATTGGCGGCCGGATAAGACGCTTGCCCGCCGCGCTATGATACCGGCCGCGGTGTGGGTCAGGATTGGGAGAGGGGGGGGATGAGGCCCGGGAGAATATCTACCGGGCTGGCCGTAGTTAGTTCCGATGCGACGCGCCGGGGGAAGCGGGGAAAGGGAGCAGGATCGTGTGGCGAGCTGTTTTTTCTTTTCTTCTGCGGGGGGGGTTTTCTCCGATTCTTGCTCTGGATACCACTCAGCTGTGGGTGACAGACCCTTGGGCGCGACGGGAGAAAGGGGCAAGGAAGTCTTGGTGGGTCATTCGCAGGATTGGGGTGAGTGGTGCAGTTAAGTCTGGAGCTTCCGCCTGGAAGTGGAAGTGCTGGCCCACCTGCTTGCATGGCCACAAACCGCACACGCATTCCCATTCGACGTGTGTTCGAGCCGAGATCGGGGAAAGCGGTGATCTCCTTGACCCCAACACTCAGCCATACCTGTTACATAACTATGACAGCGCAGCTTGACTCCCAGTCCCCGGCTATCTCCCAGCGGCTCAGCTCTTCTGTCGCGGGAGGCCACATCCAGCTTGGTCGCGTTCTCCTTCCTTGATTCCGCAAGCTCGAGGGGGAGGCGACCCCCGCCATCGACAGGGAATCCGCATTCCACCGCTATGTGTATCTATATGCGTCAAGGCAATAAGGCTTCATAATACTGGCTTACCTGCAGAATATAGCATCTGCTGGTATAGATATAGAGTACTCTACCTGTGCTGCAACTGCCGTAAACGCCCCGCGGAAAGCTGGTTGGCCGTCTTCAGATCCATATCTAATGGCCTGGAGTTGCGGGGCAGAATCATTACGGCGTAGGTACGCACTCTATGTATGTACATAGCACCTTGAGGGCAAGGCCCTTTGGTTTCTACACAGATATCTAGTTTTGGCGGTGCCCGATTCCCCCTCCGCCTTTCGGGGCCGGTCCCGCGGCTAAGTTCCTGAGTGGCACAGTGGCAACCCGTTGCGCAAGGGTCACTTGGAGGTAACTTGACGACCGCGGCAGACAGGTGACGACCCAACCTCCCGCGACAACCTCTTCATAACAAACATGCTCCCATTATTTTGAACTGAGCCTCACCGTCGACCAGTTATCCTCGGACTCAACACTCGTGCCCCCCGGTATTTCTTTGAGGAGAAACCAGCTCGTGTTACAGCAGCTCTTCCTGGTCGTCTCTCCCTTATCCTGCCGCCTTTTGAGCTCCCAGCGAAGGCAGAGATAACGTCGCGGCCATGGCTATCGAACCGTATCTTCTGTACACGGTCGTGATCATATCTTTGGGGACGTTCCAATTCGGCTACAATATGGTGCGCAGCTTTTCGATCGCCGACCTACCGATGGACTTCGGCTGACTGGCCGTGCGTGCGTGTCCAGGCCGAGCTGAACGAGCCCCGCAACGCAATGAGTTGTCCAGCCATCAACACGGTTGCAACAACCGATGGGCTTCCTCCGTGCATTCCTATGGCTTCCTGGGAGTTCGGTACATATGATTACTAATATCCTGTCGGGTCCGTGCAATAACTGATCATGCTCCAGGCCTCGTCACGTCGATCTTCGCTGTGGGCGGTCTGTTTGGAGCTCTTGGGTCACAGCCGATGGGAAACCGGTACGGTCGCCGGACGACACTGGTGCTCAACTCGATCGGGTTCATCGTTGCCGGTGTTATGAAGGCTCTGGCTACCAACGTGCCCGTGTTGACGATGGGCCGGTTCATTAGTGGACTCAGCAGTGGAGCGGCTGCGGTGGTCGTGCCGCTCTATGTCAATGAGATCGCACCGCCGGATTCGAAGGGCAAATTGTAAGCACAACGGACATCCCGAGCCGGAGGTGATGTGAACTGATATATGGCTCGCAGTGGGGCGTTCACCCAAATCTCGATCAACACCGGTATCCTGACGACGCAGATTCTGGGACTGTTCTTGAGTAAGCCTCAGTACTGGCGACTGATCCTCGTTGTTGGAGCTGCCATCGGAGCCATTCAGGGTGCTCTGCTCCTCGGAGTCCCCGAATCGCCAAAGTACCTGGTCTCGATCGGAAACCGTAATGCGGCGAGAAACAGTCTTGCTAGGCTTCGGGGCTCGTCAAACTCGGGGATGATTGAAGACGAGATCCGCGGTATGACTCCCCTTCTTGCTCTTGACCTTTGTCTCCAGCAGCTGATATGGAAACAGAGGAGGAGCCTCTGACCGGTGCCGCGGCCGAGAATACCTCCAAGGTGACGACCTGGGAATTCGTCACGAAGAAAGAGCACCGTAAGGGTGCGCTCATCGTGTGCGGCCTCATGTTCGCGCAGCAGCTCCTGGGTATCAACGCGGTCATCTTCCACGGCGTATCGGTGCTGCAGACGCTCCTTCCTAATGCCGCTGGCTACATCAACGTGTTGATCTCCGCCGCCAACCTCGTCATCACTTCTGTCGCATCCATGTTCTTTGACCGGGTCTCGCACAAGCTCCTGCTGATCGGGTCCATGCTTGGAATGGCGACCTTCTCGTGGCTTCTTGCAGCCGGAATCGCGTACAGCGTCGCGGTGCTTAGCGCGATCGCGTGCTTCATGTTCGTCTCCAGCTTCTCGATCGGACTCGGGCCCCTCCCGTGGATGGTAGCCAGCAAGACCGTCAGCTACAGGACCGTGGATGGCGCCCAGAGCGCTGGATTGGTCGTCAACTGGATCGGAACGTTTGTCGTTGCTTTCGCGGTCCCGGTCCTGCCGACTGTGGTCTCGTTCGTCGGGTTCGGAATCATCGGATTCATCAGTGCGGCTACGGTGTGGTATGGTGTTGAGGCGTATTAGCGGGGAGGTGGATCGAGGGAAGGATGATACCATGGGGGTGTGAGCGAGTTTGCAATCCTATTGCGAAGGTGGGTAACGTTTCGTTGCGTGATTAGACAGGCAGATGAATACCGAGTGCACAGGTGGACTGTAATGACCGCAACCTGACATGCTTCACAACACCTTTCCGTGACCATATGCGCCGTTCCGGGTTCCAAAACTCCAAGACTCCAGGCTTCTTCGACACCCAAAGTAAGCAACCCAGTTCGTGACTCGGTTTCTCTTCCTCAACCTCAGCGTCAGCCTCGAACCCGAATTTAAGTACACAGCTACTGTAGCCAAAAGCGTGGTAAAAATTGACACCCTATATAAGTAGTTATTATCAACCCGGTGGACTCGCTTGCAAATACCGTCTTGATCGGATATCGATACCAGAAACGAACCCTCAGCGGAGTCAGTTCGGTGTTCCATGGGATGTTTACTACAGTAGGAATCAAGTTCTCCCTCTTTATTTTTATTTTTTTTGGCAACTTAGTACATATTTAGCCTCCCACACCGCAATGAGCGCCAGCTGCCGCGTCGGGTTGTTGCTAGATATTACAGTATATCGTCAGACCTCCGGTTCACAGCGTAGACAGTGTGCAGTACTATGTATATGCAGGATTGGGATAACTACCGGGTGCACACAGATATCACTCGTATTGATCCCATCCAATGCCAACTAGCCCGGCTCAGTTTATATCGCTATCTACCTAGGTATATATGTACACGATTGAGTATGCATAGGTGATTCCAGCACACCAGACAGGTCGGGGGCAAATGGAAATCAAATAAAAAAGTAAAGTTGGCAAGCAGAAGAGAAAGACAGCAGAAAAGTACCTAAGGTACTTAAGTGCATAGTTATTGGCGCGGGAAGGGAAGGGAAGGACGCTGAATAGGAGGAAGTGAAGTAAGTAGTTTCTCCCAGCGTAGCATACGGCGGGGAGAAAAACTGTTGCGCAGGCGAGAGAGTACATACGAGTCTGCATCAATCCAACCATCACAGCCGTGAACTCGGCCCGGGCTTAACACAGGATGGCCCTCAGTTCTCCATAGGATCCAGCGGCCAAATGGGCTGGTAGCTCGGGGAGCAAAGAGGCTAGCAGGGCGGTTTCATCGGCTCAAAACAGGGCATTGCTGCACCGGACAATACTTGAGATGGACGAAGAATTCGGACACGGCGGAATGCGGATGGTGCTGATACAAGACACAGACAAGAGAACACCTGTTCAAGAAATGCGGGAGATGAAAGCTGCAGCAGAAGATTCTATGGGCGGAGGTGCGGAAAGAATCGGGGAGAGGGAAGAATAGGTTCAAGACCCGGGACCTAGTTATTCGCGGGCGAACGATGCACCCGACCGATCCTAGACTCTCTGCGGACCACGGAAATGGGGAGCAGAGTAGGGCCACGAGCAGCTCCGTCGAGACCGGCCGAGGACAGAACGGGAGATGCGGACGAAGAGGAGGACGGGGATGTGGACCGAGGTGAGGACGAGGAGCGGTAGGGGGGAGAGTAGTGGGAAGGGAGAGGGGTAGGGGCTGGGAAGAATCTTCCTTTACGCCCGACCTTTCCTTTATATCCGTCCTATCTGTCGTCCATTCAGTCACTTCCACCTTTCCCTTTTATTTTTGGGTCCGAGGGACAGGCCAAACGGGGGCAGGGGGAGTTGCCACGGGCCGCCGGCGGACTGTGAGAGGTCGCGGCGGACGGTGAACGGGAAAGGAATGTGCATAATATCGTCATGATCCAATAGGGTCGCATGCGATGAATCATCATCATCATCATCCATCGAAGTACCACAGGGATCCCCGGCAAAGCCGCCTATCATCTCTCCGAAATCGCCAAGCCTACGATCAATTACCAGTTTGAGTTGCCGACTTTAGCTTCATCATCAGCATCGGGATCGGCTGCATCCGTTAGTGATGTTCAGCCTCAGCGCGAGCCCGGACCGGTACCCCGGTCTAGGAAACGAGGAGGACAGAAGGGGTGGCCAGGGAGGAGGCCAGCGAGGGAGCATCTGTGGTGGCAGCTGAGCGCGGGGCGGAGCGGGAGCGGGTGGAGAAGGAGGAGTGAGAACTTTTGAGAGTGAGTGCTCATGGGGGGCTACTAGGCGGAGGAACTGCTGGGGGCAACGGCAGAAGGGAAGGTGGCGAGGAGGGGGAAGGCCAGAGGAAAGGGTACGGGCAAGCCGGCCTTCTCGAAAATGGGAATGGGTAAAGGTGCAGAAGGAGAGCGAGGGCGACTTTTTCCGGCACAGCAGGAGACTGGGACTTGCGGGTGCGGCCAAGGAGAACGCGACAGTGGAGGACGTGATGGAGACGGATGCAGCGCCTGCTGGTAACCACGGAACAGGCCGCTCTTGGCAGTCTGGCAGAGGAGGCCTTCAGCGAACCGTCAGCGGGGTCAGAGCCCCTCACGGCAGATCACTCGGCGGGCGATCCAGCACAGCAGGACACAGCGGAGGCCCAGAAAATCAGCGAGCGGCGAAGCCCCGGGGACACGGGCTACACAGCTGTTGAAAGAGGCGGGCGAGGAGGATTGGAGGAAAATCCCGCTGTCTGGGGAGAGCGTGGCGACAAACCACTCGATGGAAGGCGTGGAAGAAGGGGATTGGCAGGAGGTAACAGGGGTAAAGGCCATCAGCGAGCGCCCAGACGCCCTCGATCCGATCCGCTCTTTCGGGCCAAGCGAGAGGGAGAGCACGACCGAGTTACTCGTTGAAAGAAGTGACGGAAGAACACCGGCAGGCGGCAGCAGGCGCAACAGGACGCCTACTGGTTTGCAAGGAACAGGAGGGCAAGAGAGCGAGTAGGGGAGGCCAGCGAAGAGGAGCAGACAGCAGACCATGAGGAGGAGATCGAGGTCGGGAGGGAATGGAAGAGGAGAGAGAGCATGGTCCGGCTTCGGAGCGGCACACGGCAGTGGTGAAAGGGGATGCATATGAACTCGGGGGCCTGGCACGGGCAGAGGAGCGGACAAAGCGTAGAGGCGCCCCCGACGCCATCGCCTCCACCGATGGCATGCGGAGGGGCGGCAATGCCACAAAAGTTGAACGGGCCGCCACCTGACAACAGGCAGCACCGTCGAAAGCCAGCCCGGCGACAGCGTTCCCCCCCAGCACTTCCGCTGGTGCCAGCAGCCCCGAAGAAAGAAAAAGCTTCTGCAAGCTCGGGGACTGCGCCCCGGCAGCAGGCGAAGAGGAGTCGGTGGAGCCCACCAAGGAGGATGGAGGAACGCGGGCGCAGCGGAAGCAGCCAGATAGAGTCGGGCGCCAGCCATCCCCGACTGGGACGGGAGCGAGGATGAGGACAAACACAAAGATACCGAGATGAAGGACGTGGACGAGAGGGTTCACCCGGAGCGGAGGCCGCAGCTCGCAAGGGCCGACAGTGAGGAGGCAGCCGCCCGGCCGCTCGTATCGGAGGTGCCGGCAGAGGATGTGGCTGTGTCAGCAGCACCGGCAGCGCGGGGTGGCGCAGGCGCACGAAAGAGCGGAATGGCGCAACAGGAGGACGGTAAGAGGGCAGGGCGAGAACCAAAACGACTGGACGAGGGCACCAAGGCCCTGCAGAAGACAGCAGAGCTTCGAAGGCAGCGGCGGATGAACGAGTGGGCACACTGCAGGGCTGAGACGGACGCGGAGATGGCAAGCAGGTTGACGAAAGCGAAGGAGCCAGTCAGGCTACCACCACAGGCAGGGAAGCCGGCGTACGTGCAGCAGCTGCAAGCGCCGCCACCGCCGGAGGCCAGATGGCAGCAGGTCGGCAGAGGACGGAAGGCTGCAATAAGAAAGCAGGAGAAGTCCCCGCTAGAACCAACCAAGGCATCAATCCACAGGGCGAACGGGCGACAGCCTTTGAGTGGCAGACAGATGCGCCACAGCTGGACTGGCTCACAGTCAATCGGATTGCTAGTCATGTGAACGTCAACGCGTTAAGCAAGGTGGCAGCCAACCATGTACGGACAGAGAAGTCCAAAGTCTCTGCGCGAGGGGTGCTTTCAACCACGGCAGGGATGGGAGTCGGCGGGTATGCTCCTGCATTTCAAGAAAGAGCTCATCGGAGAGGCAAGGAAGGGGGACATAAGCATCATCAATGTCCACTCCAACGAAAGCTGGGCGGAGCTCAAGATTTTAGTGACACTCGGGTGTTTCACAGACGGCACAATCGCCCAGGTGGCCACCAACACTCTATCGCCCTTGAGAGGGCGACACTTGTATGATGGCAGCTAGACAACGGTGTAGTTCCGAATGATTCGCACGGGAGCTGGTCTTGGAAATATACTAATAAATTGTGTGTCCAAAAATATCACTAAGAGAGTCGATCCAAGAGAAACAATACCGTATTGTTAAGGCCCAGTTTCCGGCTGCTTTTTGCTGATACCTCTCTACGCTGGAAACTTGATGCTCTATATACGTCGTGCCAGCTTGCCGGCTGTCTGCCCTCGGGCTAACGCGGAGAAGCGTAGCACCCCAGTATTACACAACAGTATCTATCCCTTGTCTGAGGCAGATAGGATAGGTAAGGACATGGCACTATTTGATAGGTACGGAGATCTACGGTCTGGACGCCTGCGAACGATGTTCGTTTGCACCCCCTGTACGTACAATCACCTCGTGCACCTGTTGAGCAGCCCTACATAGCTCTCTGTCTCACAGGCGACTTCGGGCACCGCAATCTAATAGTCTAGATGCGTCCAGGAATGTCTGATGACGTTTGCATAAGTGCCGCTGCAATCGCAGTGCACTGAAGAATTGTGTATCAGTAACTCGACGAATTGTGATCGAGCAACTGAAAGATGGTCTGTCTCCTTTCATATACCCAGTGGGCCCCGTTGGGGAATGCTCCATTACCCATATGGCTGCTGTCATTGCGGTTCCGCTTCCCACTTTGAGCTCGCCCCCGCCAGTGACTTTCACTCATGAAAAATCACTCGCCCCAAATCCACAGATTGAGTATCACTGGATGCTAGTCATGGTCATTGCGTGTCGAGGGGTGTCACCGGCGCACTGTGTATAACAGGGGAGGCACATGCAGTGGGGACAGATATCCCACAGGGCTGCTCAACCTCCCACAGGGCAGCTAGGCTAGAGAGGTCATGGGAGCGCCGACGGCCATTGGGAAAAGGTTGCAGGTAGCTCTTGGATACGCAGACAGGACGGAGAAGACTGCCCTGCTGCCCTCTGCAGAGGCGCTAGGTGCGGATGCCAAGACCGAAGGGCAAGAACAGGCGAAGGTGGAGGCGGAGCAAGACAGGCCAGGGCTCACCATCTTCACGGATGGCTCGAGAGCCAACAGCGGTGCGGCGGGATATGCGGCGGTTTGTAAAAGCAGAAGCAAGTGGGTGGGCCTCAGGACTCACACGGGCTACAACCAGTGTGCAGTGTTGCAGGAGTCCTGGAAGTGGCAGCGAGAAGACGGATCATCCCGGAGAGGGTCACGGTGTTTACTGATGTGCAGGCTGCAGCTGGGAGGGTGGTATCGGAAGAGCCAGGCCAGAAGTATACGGTTGGGGCCCGGAAATGGACAGCCGCGCTGAGGGCGGCCAGACCAGATGTGTGGAATAAGATTCGGTAGCGTCTGGTCACTGTGGGGTGGAAGGGAATGAGAAGGCAGACGAGGGGGTGAGGCAGACAGTGGAGGAGCCAGATGCCCGGGGCGTCGAGTGGCTGGAATACGGGATAGGTATGGCGGGTGGTGGACGCCCCTCCCCAGGTCGCTGGCCAGTATCAGGAGAGAAATCTCGAAGAAGAGGTGGGCTGAAGCCCGCGGGTGGGCGAAGGAACGAGTTGATGGGAGGAAGTACCTATAGAATGCCGAGGAGCCAGCACCCGAACAGGGCAGTGGAGTGAAGACCGAAGTGATTGGCGGGGCGGCTTCACCAGCTTAGAACGGGGCACTGCCGCACCGGGGAATACCTGAAATGGGCGAAGAACACAGACACGGCGGGGGTGCGGCGGGGTACGGGAAGAGGGAAGAACCGCTTCAAGATCCGAGACGTGCTCGCGGACGAACGGTGTACCCGATCGATACTGGACTTCCTGCACACCACAGAGGTGGGGCGCAGAATGAGACCGCGAGGAGCGCCACCAGGGCCGGGCGAGGACGGGGACGCAGGAGCCGGGCGAGGAGCGCAGAAGTGAGGACATGGAACTTGGCCGAGGGGAGGGGAAGGGAGATACAGGGAATGAAGGGGAGAGAAGACGGGGCAAAGAGTCTTCCCTTGGTTCAACTTCCTTTTCCTGTCGTATCGGGTTCTCTCTTTCCTAATTTTCCTTGTAAACTGTCTTTAGAAATATCAGAAAAAGGGGATGGGCCAGGCGGGGGCAGGGGGAATTGCCGCGGGCCGCCGGCGGACTATGGGAGGTCGTGGCAGACAGCATGCGAGAAGGGCTGCACATAATATCGCCATGATCCGACAGGGTCGCATGCGATCAATGGATCATCGCCATCGCCATCACCATCCATCGGAGTACCAGGTGCCACCGGCTCTGGCCATCTGATCGTCCCTGCACCGCTCGGAGAGCTGTTCGATAGCCCAGGCAACACCCAAGCAAGCAATAGCCTGGCTCCACTTGCCACAGATGGCCATGGTTCCGCCTTGCCAGCTCGCGATGCGCTTGCACATGGATCCTCAGGGGTTACTCTGCTTGCACGTCCAAAACATTCTGATCCTCTTGACCGCGCCCTGTATCTCGGGGATCGTCGGCGGCACCCACGGCGTCTCGCAGCGGTACCTGCCCTTGTTGTGGGGTATCACGCTACCCAGCTCGGTCCTCTGGCCGCCCGGGTCTCCAGTCGCGGTATGGTTCCGCCGCGATGCAAGCTCCCCCCCGTGTGATAGAGACCTGCGAGGAGAGGCCCACGCCCCACGAGGAGACCACGATCAGATGGGGTGGAGCTGGAGAGGCCGCTGCGAGCGCTACGGCGGCTGTGGCGATGATGGCGGCAAGCGCGGGACGCATGGGATTATCGTGGCGGGACCAAGGTGGTATGCCACGGCCCGTCGGCAGCCAGGTCTCGAGACCGAGTCCGATTGTTGTCGAAGAGAGCGGGGAACAGTTGCGCGAACCGGAGGACGGACGAGTGCCCCAGCGTGGTTGGCCGGATGGCTGCTCGATATGAACACAGTAGCCCTATAAACCACGGTATCTCTATCCGTCTCCGGGACGTTGTTGGCATGGAACAGAAGCCGTACACTTCCTGTCACATGGCGCCATTGTCCGGGATGCGAATAGTGTGGATTCCACTGCACGGGTCAGGCGGTCTCTCCCAGGGTATGAGTCGGTATGCCGCCTGACAGCCGATGGCTATGTAGTGGCCGGGGGATATTTACTTGAGTCCTCTCAGTCCAGATGAGCGCAGTGAAAGGGATGAGAGTGGCCTACCAAGTGACATGACATAAGAAGAAAGGCTCGCCCTTACTCCCACATTTCCACAGTACGCAGGCAAGGGACACGGGTGGGGAACGCGAGACCAGGCGTGTGCCGATGGCTCTGGCCATGCTGCCCTGCGACACCACTACACGGATAACTAGCCCTTGATTCCGCAACGTTGAGCCGTCCCGACGGCGACCGACCTTAGACATCTGCTCCCACTCGCCCAGCAGACGCGAGCGGGTGGCGTGACGGGATTCCACCGGTGCCACTTGTGGATAGTACCACAATGTTGGCTGTGGAATCAGCGTGGCCATCCGGTAAGGAGCAACCTTGACGTCTGAAGGTGCGTTCTTTGTTTGCAATAAGCCAAGGTAACGAACAGCGCACGAGACCGTGCTCGGATATTGCCGGGCACCGTGAGCGACCACCCTCCACCGTCTGCCAGTATCCAGGAATACAGCAACGGTTTTCCTTTGCTGGAGTGTACGGAACACCGCACGGAACCGGCAGCCCAGGAATGGAAGGAATCCTAACCCGCCCTATGGAATGTAAAGTATCGATCGAGATTTTGGGGACCCGGTAGTTAGGGCTTGGAAGTTGACACCCCCCATGTTAGGATGCCAAAGCTTCTGGCAGGTGCCATCCGGTGTCTCGTCAGAAAAAAAACCTCGGGTAGGAATTGAAGGAAATCACCCGCCTGACTGGAGCAGAGCCAATCATCGTGTGGGGGGCGCGTGCCTCTCTATTCATAGTAATCCATAAATCCATAAAAAAAATTCCCAACCACCAACCGTTATCTAAGTACTTAAGTATCTGTTGCTACCACAATCTGATACTCTCGGAGGGAACAGAAAGAATGGACGAAAGAAGAAAGCGAAGCCGGCCACGGACAGTGGGAGGAAAAGGGTCGTTACTCATATGTATGTATGTATGTATGTATGTACCAAACGCAGAATGCGGTGAACTTACGTTTGCGTTGCGGGCGATCAAATACTCCACAGAACTCGACCACACCCTCACTCGGAATCACTCCCCATCAACGGTCAAAATTTGTATTCCGATTCCTCCACCTCTATGACGGCCCAGTGGATGGGGATCATACTAGTGTGTGCGTTTCTATGATCTAGATAGGTCGCATGCAATCGATGACGAAACAAAAAAAAAAACAAATCTGCGACGTTCCTTCCGCTAAACACCCGATGACCCCAGCAGCCCCATCCAGCAGCACTTTGTTATTGCTCTCTGCATTGATGAATCTCATCGTAGCATGCTCCTTCTTTTGGATAGCCACCTTCAGTTACGGCGTTCCGAGCTTGATGTTTGCGGATACGTTAGGTAGCGGGCCTTGTTAGAAATCGTAAGGTAAGCCAGGCGCAAGTGGCCGGTGTACGGGAAACGGACGATGTGCTACGTTCGGCATGCGGTTTACGGCAGAGTGGCAGTTCAAGAAGTGACTCGATATTACGCCATGGCTCTTGGTGTTGTAAGTACTCTGCACCAAAAACCCGGAGGCAGTGGGGATAGACAAGCTCGGGGGCATGCAGAGGTAAACCGAGCATTCAAAGTACATATCTAAAACGAACTTGGTCGAAGATTCTACCATCCGATTTATCAACAAAGCCAAAATATTGCAACTTGCCAAGGTTGATCGTCGTGTGGTGGAGGGCATAAGCAAAACAATGAAGCCCCACGCGGGGGTCGAACCCGCAGCCTTCAGATTAAGAGTCTGACGCTCTACCGATTGAGCTAGCGAGGCGCTTTCACACTCTTGGCGTGTCAACTGAATTCATTAGGACAAAAAATTTGTTCTTCAAGCAATAACTACATACTGCAGCCAACTCTAAGCAGCGTAACCCACTAAGCGTCACAATGCCACCCAAACGCCCCGAATCACCTTCTCCATCCGCCAACACGGCCCTCAAGAAACCACGCACGGAAGAGCAAATGGAAGACGTTCTCAGCTCGCTGCGCGAAAAATACCCTACCCCCAAGGAGCTCTACAAGAAACTCTCCAAGGTCGACGCGTCCGAGGTACGCAGCGCCCTCGTGAGTACTGTGTACCCCGAGGTCTGTCGCAACCACCAATGACCAGTTGGATGCACGACTAACCTCCCAGACCGCAAGCCAGTTGCAGCACTGCATTTACTGCCACAAGACCTTCGACAGCGAGCTATCCGGAGCGTACGATTGCAAGATAAGGCACTTTGGTGAGCCGAAGGACGAGGACGAACGTGAGTTCACGTGCTGCGGCAGGAAATTCCCGTGCGTGGATTGCGACGATTGGGGTGAGCACCTGATGATGCCTGAGGAGGAGGAGCCGTATTGCTTCGAGGGAAGACATACGACCGTGCCGTGGAAGCGCGGAGACGAGGAGGTGGAGGAGGATGATGACTATTATGGAGACGAGGGTGAGGATGTGGATGAGGAGGGAAGAACAAGATGGTGGGAGGAAATTTGGAAGATGGTGGGCAACTGTGGGAAGCTGGAGTGCAAGAAGAAGGCGCTGCTATAAATGGAGGTTGGAGCGTATAGGAAGCCATTAATACTGTCCCGGCGCTTGCAGGTCGTCAACGGGTAGGGAATTAATCCATTAGCCATCACTCGTTGCCCATGCTTCCACCCTTCCTATGGCTATGGGCGCCAAAGGCTGGACTTCATCCTGGTCAATGCGAACAATCAGATGGCTCGAAGTTAGACGTGCCACTGTCTCACTGGCCAGTACCTCGAACCGACCCCACCGCCCAGTGCTGGTGATGCCGGTACAAGACCCAGATGCGGGAGCATCTCTTCAAGAATTGCTCCCACTGGAAGCGCCAACAGAAGATCTTGTGGCCGGCACCGGGAGGGGAAAGGATCGCTTTAAGTTCTGGGACCTCTTCGCGGACGAGAGGTGCAGCCAGGCGGTTCTGGACTTTCTCTCCACCACGGGTGTGGAAAGGCGACTCCCCGAACCGGGCTGAAGAAGTCGCCCAGAGCGAGGTGTCGGAGTGCGAGCTCCGGGAGAGAGAGGAAAGGGAAGAGGCGAGGAGGCGGGGGCCGAGGTTGAGGAACAACTGCAGTTATTCCCCACACCCTCCTTCATAGCCTCGGAAGAGGTGGATTAAGGGACTGGGAAGATGGTCTCTTATGTCCTTTCTTTTGTCTTTCCTTTGTCCTCTCCATTGTTATTCCTTGGTGCGCTCTATAATTTCTTGGGGATAGGGTGGCAGAGGTAGTGGGAGTCACAACAACGAGCCGCAAGGACAGTGAACAGGTCGCATGCGATTATTTAATGAATAAACAAAAAAAAAAGCCAGGCTCCACGGGGCCCTGACTGCATCACGCCGGCCCTCGGGCGCAATTGGCGGTCCGGAGACTGGACTTCGGATAGGATTTCTGGCCGATAAGTCGCCAGCGACTCAAGACATCAGCATTCTCAACAGTGCTTTCACGCATCCTCAGCCATTGGTTTCACTGTCAGGTAGCTTCTGCTGATCACTCCACCCTAAACTACCAGGTATATAGGTATGCAGAGTACTATTACTCCAGATGTTTGAGAGGGTGGAGATGCGATATGAGTCTTCTTGAAAGTCTCAGTAATTGCCGGCTACTGGCAGATGTATCTGCTTCTTTATTACTATGTGTGTGTCACTGTGTCCATGTGTGTCCATCGCCAGTGCAACTAGAGTTTCTCTTCATGATCAACCCTGTGAATCTCTCCATTTATTATGTTACGTAATTTTCTTTTGTGGTTTCTATATACATGCTGAGTTGCCATCTGCATGCAGGTCCCATGGGATCGCTTTGTCGGCTGCCGGTCACCAGGGTTGGGTTGTTGTGATGCCTACACTTGCTGCGTTGTAAGATGACGTCGAGGTTGTCTATGCCCGGCTGAGGGATTTCGGCAGCTTGATGCTAGATGGAGCTGGACGATCTGGTGTGGCCCGTTCGGGGTATCTACCCTTCTATCTCAGCTGCCGCCGCTCCCTGGCCGCATCTTGCACTTGTTACCCTAGATCAGCACTGCCCCCGAGCTTATCATCCCCTCGCATCCCCCTGCCGTATGTACATACAACCCGTGAGCTCACACGACCAACACGTACCTCTGTGAGTACTTAGCCCGTCATCAACGCACTTCTCGCATTCATCGGTCGCTGTCGACCACCTTCTGCTCGAGCTCTGTAAACTGTTCGTTCCCATCTACTTCTCGCTTCACGCCCACGACATTCCTGTGACCCAAGCTCGTAGCTGTCCGGGCTCGATGGAAGCAGCCAATCCGCCCTCTCCAGCGCCCGCCGTCGGGAAAGGAGATCACCTTTGCGTCTTTGTCCATGGGTGAGGCGGCCCCACAGCTCCGAAGCTGCTGCCATGTGAAGCTGACCCATACGTCTCCAGTCTCTGGGGAAATCCGGGACATCTACAATACCTATCCGACACTTTACGGGCCCGCCACGACGGGTCGGTTCTTCAGATCCTGGCTTGCAAGAGTAACGCGGGGAAGAACACTTACGACGGGATCGAGACCGGCGGCGAGCGCGTCGCGAGGGAGATAGAGGATGCGCTGGAGGAGTCCGCCAGTGAGGGGGTGGAGATCAAGAAGATCTCTATTGTTGGGTACTCGCTGGGTGCGTATGATGATCCGACGGGGTGCTAGGTGGAGGTTGGTACGTGACGATTGACAGGGGCGGCGGTGATAGGTGGACTGGTGTCGAGATATGCAATCGGCTTGCTCTACTCGAAGGGCTATTTCCAAAAGATCCAGCCCGTGAATTTCACGACGTTTGCGTCTCCGTATCTAGGAGTACGGACTCCTTTGCTGGGCTGGCACAACCACATATGGTCGGCTTCTCCTGGCCCTCTCACACAATGCTTGCTGATAGGTCAGGAATGTCTTGGGTGCCCGCACACTCTCGGAGTCAGGTCGTCAGCTATTCATGATCGATAAGTTCCGTGGCACTGGTCGCCCGCTACTGTCTGTGTTGGCGGATAGGAATTCCGTGTTCTACAAAGGTCTCGCAATGTTTTCCAACAAGGCCCTCTACGCCAACGTTACCAACGATAGGAGTACCACCTGGTACACATCCGCCATCTCGAGTTACGATCCATTCGCCGACCTGTCGGCTGTGACCGTCAACTACTTGCCTAAATATGCACCCGTAATCCTCGACCCGGATAACCCCGTGCAGCCGGCGGCCCCCAAGACCGAAGACCTGCCCGTGAGCAACCGCATTGTTCAGAGTGGGAGGAAAGTGGCGAAGCTGCCGGTGGTGCTCGTCTACACTATCGTTGTGCCTATTGGAGTCTTGATCTTCCTACTCAACTCTGTTCTCCAGAGGGTGTTGAGCCAACGTCGGATTCGGTTGCACAGCAATCAGGAGGAGTGGCATGGGTACCAGTCGTTCCCACTGTTAGCGGAGGAGATTCAGGAGGCGACGGACCACATGATCGAAGACATGCACCACGAGATTCCACCGCACCACTTGCCCCCGGGGTTGGAAGAGCAAGGCGAGGGAGATAACTCTGAGTCCGAGGAGCCTCTTACGGATAACATGGTGGGCATACAAAATAGCGTCGTGGCGCTGGCATCCGAGGGCTCGAATGTCGCCGCCGAGAAGCAACGCAGCAGCCGTACGAAGTTCCCTATGCTGGCATTGCACTCGCTGCAATTCCGAATGATCCATAATCTGGACAGTCTCAATATCAGGAAATACCCTGTGTGGATCCGCAATGTCCGGCACACGCACGCGGCTATCGTCGTGAGAGTGCCGAAGGCGGAATCCTCCAAAGAGGGCAGAGTGGTGGTCGGGCACTGGATCGATGAGGTGTTTCAGGTTTGATTAGAGATCCGATTCTGGATTTCGCATTGCATTCTTGGGAGTTCTGTCTTGTACATCGGTTGATTTTGATTTTCGTTTGTGGGGGGTGCTGTGTAGGCGATCTGTGCACATAGGTATGAGTTGTCGATATTCTGGCGTTATATAGCAGACCAGGGTGGAGGAAGTTCCACTACCTAATTGCATATATATTTGGACATACTATGGACTTCAGCGTACCATCCGGGTGAACTAGACCATGCCAAGAGAACGACGAAGATAGAGGAGAACGTGTATCTACGGCGGATGGTTGTTTTCCTCGATTAATAACAATATCACGATGCCGATAATCGAGGTCAGGACCTCGCGTTAGCAATGCAGGACTGGGCCTTGGATACACAGTTACATACTGACACAAAAGTGGACGGGAGCCTGTATACGTGCGTGGCAATGGAACACCATGAATTGTATGTATGTAGTTGGAGAATCATCGTTGGGTTGGCGGCATCTCTGGCGCTGCAAATCTGTCTCCGGTGTCGCGAACTTTCTCTAGAATTTTTTCTCACTGAAATGAACTTCATCGACACCTTTGAGTAACCAAAGCACTCACCCGTACACTTGGGCGCAGTGGCCTATGCGGGTGGTCCGGCGCCCCACGGCATTCAAAGCAAGTGTGGGCCGGAATTAAAACTCACATGGGCTTCAATCAAGAAGCATGTGATGCAGTGTGTGCTTCACTTATCAGAGCCCCTGAGATTATCACCATCAGGTTGCAGAGACAGTGAGACACAGAGTCCCCCGCGCGACTAGATATATTTTCGGATGCACGGACTGCCATTAAACGCATGCTCAATACAGGTGTTGGCCCGGGGCAAATCCACGCCCTACAGGCAAGAAAGGCTTTGGCAAGAGTGGGATGTCCAGTGGAGATGATGGTGCCCAGCCATGAGGGTATTGCTGGAAACGAACAAGTAGATACCTGGGAGCATCTCTTGCTCACTTGGAGCGTATTGTTAGTGAAGTCAAGTGGAAGGAGTCATCAGACTGGGATTATGGGCAAGTAAAAAACCGACGCTACGACATCCGGAATCAAGATATCCAGCACCGACCAGATCCATGCGTATCTGCAGCTCCGAAGACTATCGCGAGACGATACTACCAGCTGAGGGCCGGCCATGCCCTGACGGCGGAATACCTCAAGTGGACGGGAAACTAGACCAGTGATGGTTGCTGGTTCTGCGAGTCTGGAGCAGTTCAGACTCGAGAACACCGCTTCAAGGATCGCAAACCATGGAAGATGCAACAGGTTGACCAGTGGGTGGAGGTTCGGAAGAAAACTGGCAAACCCAAGCGGGGGAAGAGGAGTACTTAGTTATGTTGTTTTGTTTGTTTTGGTATGCAAAGGGTACCGCAACGTACTGACTGAGGGGCTTTCGCCTCCAGAGTCAGGGCAGTGAGGAAAACTTGATGTAATTTGCCGTGATCTCGATGGCTAGTTATATATGAAGTCTCTCTCTCTTGCACTCACCCGGTCTAAAATGCTCTCAATGGGTCGCCACAACGCGATTTGGAACTGCTATAGTTATGGGTCAACGCTACGCTCGATTTCAAGACGCCATTCAGAAGCTTGCTGTTCCCGGCGCAAGATAAATCCCGCTTTGCAGATCCTCACGGAATCCATGATTCACAGCCACCGCCAAGTTGAGGCTGCTAGTGAAACACGTGGTTCGAGATCAACGACTTCCCTTGCCCATGCAGTTGCTCTGATTTTCCGTCTTCGTAAGCAGCCACGGAACTATATACATTATATACATAGGTTTCTGCCCCGGAAACCCATGATAGGCGGACCACCACGAGGGACACGCACCCGGTCGACACCCAATATCTTCAGATACCGCGGGAAGACGAGTGTTATCCTCCTCTGTTTAGGCGCACACGTGGTCTAGGGGGGGAGGCACACAAGCGGGGGGGAAAAAGTGACGGGTTTGCAGAGAGTCGTGCAAATGGCCAGTGTGCTGGAAGATGTTCCGGACAAGCTCCCCAGGACTGTACCCAAGTGTGGTGTTGTAATGTGGGTCCGCGAGAGAACCACCTGTGATGAATTCTATCCCTTTACCCGGCAAAATGGTGGAAAGTGTGTAGTTATGGTGCATTAGCGCCTCGCTTGGTGACTAATACTGTTGAGTGATATCAAAATCATGCAGATACCGCCGCGCCTCCGCTATGCCACTTATCCCAGCTTTCTTCGCCCTCAGGCGCACAAAGCGCTGTGGCAGGTTGGCATCCAGTACACCCGTGCTTCACCAGCTTCGGAGCTTGCCGGCCACACTTAGTCTTTTTAAACTCAAATCTACATTCAATGCATCTACACTTCTTCACCATTGTAACCAGCTTAAGTCTCCCATCAGCGTTGCTCATAGAGGCATCTACCGCGCGTGACCATTTCAAATCCTCAGTCCTAGCATGGAATACAAAACGGCCCGTCTTCTTCACATACGTGCGGAGTACTCTCAGCTTCCTCGGTACCTTGGTGCCCATGAGCTCTTTAGCAAGTAGTCGACGGAAGCTGGCAGCTGAGCAAGCCTGACGAAAGGGTACGGTAGCTGGATTGCAACCGGTATCGATGGCCTCAAGGAAAGCTTCATCGCGGGCGAACTGCATGAGAATATGCGAGTTGACTAGAGAGATGTCGAGAGGAAAGGAGAATAGGCACAGCCGTTCCGTTCGTATCTTCTGGGTGGCATATTGAACACTTCGGCATATTGACGAACGCTCAGGACCAATATCTATTCGGTATATTGCGGTGCTTTTGCAACACTCAGGAATCACGACCAGATATTTGGACCTAGGAAACGCTTCAGCTTGGTGACAGTCAACGGCCTCCATTCTCGTTGAAGGTCTCGAAGCTCTGGCAGTATCCCATTTTGTTTTGACTTAGCGTAGAGATTGGCAGCTGCGACAATCTCATCGAAAATCTTGTCGCCCCAGCAGAGCGAGAAGATAGGTAATGGCGATAGCATTGTCCCTTCAGGAACTCGTGGTTCACCGGCATGCACTGGTTTCCGGAGCAAAATCGGCGTAAACGCCTCAGCAGGAGATGTCGCAACCAATTCCTTGTGCTTCTTACGACGGTTTGCAGAGGCTTCGGCGAGTGGCTTCCGGGCGCGTTTGCCAGACATGATGGTTGTAACATGAGTTGAGGTTGCATTGCCGAGAAACGCTATACTACTTCGGGTCTGGCGCGAGGCGCTAATGCAACATACACACTTTCCACCTTTTGCCGGACGAAGGGATACTCCGTGGAATAGAGGGCAATTTCAATCAAAACTATGGAATATTTGATTTGCCAGTTTTTAGTTTTTAGTTTGTTTTTTTTTTTGGGGGGGGGGGGCGGAAAGGGTTTCATGACGTAAGAATGAAGTTAGATGGCGCAACAATAATGATAGAACATATAGATATGTAGATAAGCAGATACTATGTATGTAGTTAGTACTCTAGTTGTAAGCGAACGATGGGCATTGCGCTCTAAAGTTAACTCCAACTCCATACCCCACACCTCCGTGCTCACCACCACCAATCGCCACCAATCTGCCAACCATCATCCACGATGCCGGTATCACGCAATAGGCCCGCACAACCGCCAACGGACCTCCCGTTACTCACACCGCCGGCGCCACCGCTAGAAACCTTCACCTTCAACACACCCTCGCGCAAACTGATCACGGCGCACGACCTGAAGCTGTTCCAGAGCTCATCGACGCACTCGCTGTTGCTCTCGTTCACGATGGACCTCAACAACGCAGTGCTCAACTTGGCCAACTCGGCGACAGTGCCAATCTCGCCGGTGGTGCGGGTACTGCTCGAGATCCTCGACCGCGTCGACGCCACGGTCGACGAGTTTCCACCCGAAGACGTCGGCCTGAGTAGGTTCGGCAACAAGGCCTTCCAGCGCTTCTATGACGCGCTGTGGGAGCGGTCGGCGGAGTGGCACGCCGTGCTGCATGTCCCGCCAGAGGCCCGCGACGAGGCCGCGAGGTACTTCTGTGAGGCCTGGGGCAACCGCACGCGCATCGACTATGGCTCCGGACACGAGCTGAATTTCGTGGCGTGGATGTGAGTCTGCCAATCTTGTGCTTGCGTGTGGGAGGAGGGGTGCTGATGCGTAAGAAGACTTTGTTTCCAGCAGCTGGGATTGGTACAGCCGGCCGACTACCCCGCGCTTGTGCTGCGCCTGTTCAACAGGTACCTCGAAATCATGCGGCGTCTGCAGACGACGTACTACCTAGAGCCGGCGGGGTCGCACGGAGTGTGGGGGCTGGACGACTACCAGTTCCTGCCGTTCCTGTTCGGGTCGGCGCAGCTGTACTCACACGCGTACCTGCGTCCGACGTCGATCCACTCGGCAGAAATACTCGAGGAGCTGGGAGGGGAGTACATGTACCTGTCGTGCATCGCGTTCATCAACAGCATCAAGACGACGGCGGGCCTGCGCTGGCACTCGCCCATGCTCGACGACATCTCCGCCGCCCGCAACTGGGGCAAGATCAACGCTGGCATGGCGAAGATGTACGAGAACGAGGTGCTCGGGAAGCTGCCCGTCATGCAGCACTTCATGTTCGGCGGTATCCTGACCGCCGCCGAGGGTATGGGTGAGGGGCTTGGCGATGGCGACGAGGACCGCGAGGGCATGAGGCACGTCCACTCCACGTGGGGCGATTGCTGTGGCATCAAAGTCCCCGCCAGCGTCGCGGCCAGGAGGGCGGAGGAGGGTGCGGAGCTGAGAAGGATCCCGTTCGATTAGCGATGTTTGCCTGGTAGCTTGTGCGTTCGATGGGCTGACAAGTGATCATGTATAGTAGATAACAGTGTGTCCACGATCGTGAAAGCGCCTCGCTAGCTCAATCGGTAGAGCGTCAGACTCTTAATCTGAAGGTTGCGGGTTCGACCCCCGCGTGGGGCTTTCTGTTTGCTGGCTTACCTTACGCTTCCCTTCCTTTTTTTAGATACAGACGACGGACTGGTTGATGGGACGGTACCATGGTCGGTGAGATTTGCTATAGGGATTTCTTCACATAGAGATACATTACTCCTTTGGGCATTGACATTCACTTGCCCGATCTCCATCCACATACAAGTCATAAACGAATAGTAGTTAATAGAAACAGAACAAAAAAATGAAATGAAAAAACAGACCGCCCCCCAAGTCCTCGTACACGTACGAGCGAAAACCAATCAGATTAAATCAAATCAAGCAAGTCATCAAGCAAGCAAGCAAACGCCCTCCCCGGACATGACACCGAAATCAAACTTTTATTCCGCCCCCACCACATACACGGGACGGACGGGACGGAAATCACTCGTCCTCCCTGATCCTCTCCTCCTCCTCCGTCTCATCGTCCGCATGCTGCTGCTGCTGCTGCTGCGGTGGCGGCGGTGGTGGTGCGGCAAGCGCCATGTTCACGGCGGCTTCGGCTTTGGCTTCGACTTCGGCACTCGCCGAGCGCAGCTTCTTCGTGTTCCTCGGGATCAGCTTCCGCTTCGGCGGAGACTTCCGCTTCGCCTGGGTAGAGGTGGCGGTGGCGGTGGCGGTGGTGGCGTGGACGCCAGGAGAAGCGGAGAAGGGGACTGGGGTGGACGTCTTCGACTTGGTCTGAAACTGTGTTCGCTGAGTAGCCGTCAGTGCGCGCTTCGTGGGTCGCTGGCGCGACATCGACATGGGAACGTCGGCGCGCGCGTACTCGGAGTCGACGGAGGACATGCACGTGTTGCCCGCCTCGCGCATGTGCAGCCGCAGCTCGGACAGCTCGCAGTCCGAGGCCTCGACGGAGGAGGAGGTGGTGGCGGTGGTGGCGGCCAGGACCGGCACCGTGCGGTGCTTTGCGGCGGCAAGGGTGTCATTGCCGCCGCCACGACGGATGGTGTTGGCGCCCTCCATGTCCTCGGCGGAGACGGCGCCACGGCGCGGGTCCTGCACGAGCAGGGCGCCGAAGCCGCCGCGCGAGGTGTACTCGATCTCCTCTTCGCCGCGCGGGCCACGGCGCAGAACCTGCGTCACATGCGACTGTGCTGTCACCTTGCAGCGCACCTCGGGCGCCACGGGCCGCAGCGACGTCCGCGTGGCCGTGAACATGCCCTTGCCCTCGTTGCCGCAGAGGACGTGCACGCTGCCGTTCGGGTAGTAGATCAGGTTCACGAGCGGCCACTGCGGTAGGTCGATCTCGACCAGGTACTCGGTCAGGAACGTCACCGCACTCGAGGCCGCGGCGGGAATGTCTTCGCAGGCCGCAGCGAGAGCTGATTGATGCTGGCTATGGCTCTGGCGCGGGGCTTGCGATTGCTGCTGCTGCTGCTGCTCCCGCTGCTCCCGCTGCTGCTGTTCCTGCTGTTCCTTCTGCTCCCGCTGGTGGAGCTGCTGCGCCTGAAGCTGCTGCTCGTGTTGCTGCTGCTGCTGCTGCTGCTCCCGCTGCTGCTGGGCGAGCTGGAACATCTGCTGGTGGTGGTGCTGGTGCTGGTGCTGATGCTGGTGTTGATGCTGGTGCTCGCGCTGCTGACGGGCCAGGAAGTTGTGCCGGTGATAGTCGGCTCGCACGGCGTCGGAGATGTTGGGTTGGCGGTGCGTTATGGGCGGGAAGACGGCCGTCGACGACGGCTGCACCGCGTGCGAGGGCGGATTGTTGAGCCAGTGGCCGAGCACGGGCGAACGCGGACGGCCGGCGCCGCTATTGGCGAGGTACGCCATGGCCACTGTGGGCGGAGGTCCGGCGGTCGTCGAGAGGAGCTCGTTGAGTAGATGGTCGTTTTCCTCGGTGATGAGGTCGGCGGTGAACCGATTGACAGACATGGGCGTACGTGGGCGCAAGCAGTATGTAGTATGTGGTACGTAGGCTGTAGGATGTAGGCGGATAGGTTTGTGGAGGATTTGTTCTCGCGAGGGCGAGGGATACGGTGGTATCGGTGGTTTGGAGGGGGGGAAAGGGGGGATGTTCTTAAGGCCAACGGGGAGAAGACAATGGATGGAGGAAGATTGGCTGGCACGGCCAGCCACGGATGGAAGGAGGACAGCAAGGCCGGGATGAGAAAACACGAGCAGTGGACAACGGTATACGCTTCCGTCCTTCCGCCTCGCCCTTCCGTCTTGTCCTTCCGTCTTGTCCTTCCGTCTTGTCCCTCCATCTTGTCCTCTCTTCTCCACCACCCGCCGCCAGACAATGGAGCTCACCACAATCTGCGCTCTCTCCTTCTCTCTCGCTGTCCACGGCGTCAACAGTGTTTGCTTCACTTCCTTTTCCTTGGCCATACCTGGTTAGCTATCAGATTTTCACTGCCAGCGCGCCGCTCGACGAGAAGAAAGAAACCCAAATGAAAAGACGGCAACTATGTACGTACAGCAGGCCAAACCTGCACGAATGCTGCACGCTGCAGCGTCCCGGCCGCCCAGGCTCCAAAGCATCGCTGTGAGACGGGCTCACGGATCGTCACTCGTGCAACTTCCAGCTCTCTACAGGGGGGGGGGCGGTTTGATCAGCATGGATAGAGTCACCAGGGCTTCTGTGCAGTGCGGGAGGAGGAGGGAGGGGGGGGGAGGGAGGAAGTGCACGGGTGGTGGTACCCCGGCGTTGACGGGCTGCAGGTGCATCATTTTTTCTTCTCTCTTTCTCTCTTACTTTCTTTCTTTGACGTATGGACCGACGGGAGAAGCTGCGGGTGGGATTGATCGTCGTGCCGTCGTTTTCGGCACTGGTGTCGTGACCCACGCGGATGTTCTGCTCCGGAGTTTCTCCACGGAACGCTGGCGGCTCTACGCATGTAGGGCATTGCCCTTGCGTGCCTCCAATGCCGCACCGTCGATAGGGCCGTGTTTGGCCTTCTGCGGCGCCTCGGCGTCAACTGCACGGTGGAACAAAGCCGGAACGTGGCCGCCGTCAACGGGTGTCGTAGGGCAGCTGGCGCGTGGTCGGAACAGGCACTCTATGGCCAGCCGACGCTCGGCATTGCGCGAGGACTGGGCAATGGATCTCTGTCCGATACGAACCACCAGCCTCCAGGACTTGTGGAAACGCAGGTGGGCTTCGTCGCCACCTTCTATTCCATGCGGTGCGCGGGGCGGTCATGGAGCAGCCATGGTCGGCATCCACGATCGAACAGATGGTACTGGACCGCCCAGCGGCTGCGCAGATATCTCAACGGCCGGCCTACAAAGCGCAATACAGGCCCCCATCTACCCGCCCGCAGTCAAACTCGGCGTGCCCCAGGCCAGTCGACATTCAGCACTTCCAGCGCAGCACTAGTACCGGTGCAGCCGATCCATGGAATTCTCGTGGCCGCCACACAAACATTCACGCATCCGTCGGGATCCATGATCCATCGCTTTCGCACTTCACACTTCGCACTTCACTCCACACCCATCACGATCTCGTCCCGGGCGGAGTCTGGTATCTAGCAGGCAGTCGGGTGCGAGCCAGAGCACTACGGAGCCATGCTCGGAACGGGAATCTGGAAACAGGCAGTGGGCAAACCGACTAGAACTCCTCGCCAGCTGTCGAAAGAAAAGATAAGAAAAGAAAAAGGTGAAACGGGTCGATTCCTTTGTCAAGACTCAACCACCGTGACTGCACAGCTAATTCTCATCCTGGTTGGAAGGGAGAAGAGCTTGGATCCGTGGCGTGATGAAAGACGCGTGGGGTGATTGGGCATCCGCACTGCTGCAGCTTGTGTGGCTGGGCTGGCTGGGATAGAAGTGCAAGTATCCCACGAAAAGTACGGCTGTCGCCCACCCGGCAGACCAGCGAGGAATCTGGAACTCTGCATTTCGAGGGGCCTGCAGGTTTTTTCTTCCCTTCGGCGTCTAGATATACCCTGCGTGGTAGGTGTTCTTTCCTCATGGCTACGGTACTGTTGAGCCGGCGGAGCGACGGACGTGGCGGAGCGACTGCGAGTGATGGCAGCAATTCACCCGTGGATATGTACCAAGTTATCGATTATAGGCCGTACGCGCATCCAACCCACAGTGACAGAAGCAGCCACCAAGCCACCTGTCAGACATCGCCGCGTACACAGTGTCTATCTGGATCACGAATGGACGACGATGAGTTGACTGGCCTGTGGCAATCTCCGCGACGAGAAGCTGTGCCCAAGTAAGTATCCACCACGGTCGCTCTCCGGAAATCAATCTGCTCCGGAGTGTAACTAACAATAACCAGATTCCAGCCGCCGACGATGTCATGCCAGACCCCGTGGTGAAGCTAGCTCTGACTCCCCGTTGCCTGCCGTGACATGTAACGTGATTACGCGGCACCGTGGACGCGACAACTCGTTTACGCGTGCGGGACTGCGAGTTCGAGTCACACATCTATGAGCGCGTGCTGCACGGGCCGAACCGACTGATATGCCCGGTGGGCAAAAGGAGAAGACGACGCGCCCCCACTGGACAAATGTGGGTTTGGGTGGGCCGTTGAGTCACTTCGTGAGTTCGATTTCCTCCCCAGCTTCGACGCACTCTGACTCACTCGGTACTGCGCAGTGCTCTCCAAACATACGGAATCGTCAGGGCCGTCGATCATCGTAACAGTAACTGGCAAGAGCTAGTTAGCGAGCGACGTCACGTCGTCCCGGCCCGAGAGCCATAGTTAATGGCTAGTGAATCCAGAGGTTACCTCTCTCCGTCTCTCGCAGCCCCCATCTTCCGCAGGTGGGTGGGCGGGATATGTACGCATTCGAAACATGTATATGTTCCATGGATGTTCCGAGAACGAGGGTGGGCCTATCGATCTCCCTTTCCGCTCGAGGAATCACATAAGCCGGGGAAGACTCGAACGAACCCCCGCCCAGCTACCGGCCTTACGTTACGAGCACCTGCAGGGCTGTGCATCAGTGCCTGACATTTCCCGCGATCGAACGGAGTTCTGCCGACAAACTTTTTAATCCCCGGCGAGAAGAGGAGAAGACATTGCTGTCTGTCCGTCTGGTTGTTTTTATTTGCTCATCTGCAAGTCAGACTACTTAATGCCGCTGCCGCTGCTGGTGGTGGCGGCGGTGGTAGGACGGCCAGGCCCTGTACTGCGGATAGTTACCACTCCGCCAATCTGGGTAGCTTGCTAGACTTTGCATCCCCATTTCTTAAAACGGAGCAGGCGCGGTATAATCATCCAACAGAAATACTGCAGACTCATGGAGATAGTGGTTGCGATGGTTGTGCACGTGGTGGTGGTGGAAGTGGAAGCGGAGGGAGATCCGAAATCAACCTGGTGGGTTTCCCGCTGCTTCAGGCCTTCCCTCCAGTTTTGCTCCTTCGGACTTCTCGTTTGCTGCTACCGTCCGTGTTCTTACGAACCCACAGTCTCTGTTCCGGATCTGCCCTACATGCCCCAGCCTGCTCGCGTGGCTCTGGCCCGACCTCCGAGCTGGACGCCAAAAGTCTTCTCATTGTCATATTCGTCTGCGCATATACATACATATATACCCTCCTCCGGATGAACCATTCGCTCCCACTGGCCGTTGAGGGGCTTGCAGAACCCACACTTCGGGTCGGCTCGGGGAACATTCCTGTCATGCTGTGGTTGCCAAGAGGGGAACAGGCAGCTGGAAGTACCAAAAGGCAGGCTGATCTGCCGACCCCCCACTGTGCTCAGGTTCCGGATAGTTCAAGGCTTAGAGCTCGTACTGAATCCCATTCGTCAGACCCGGAAAATGCACTGCCGCTGTTGTTTTTTTTCCCCTCTATCTAAATCCCCCTAACATGTTCGGCGTTTGCACGGTGCTAAGCGCATCTGAGATGAAGGGCAATTGATGTGATCCATCGCTGATTTTCAGCTGGCCTAGTGACTCTCCTCTGCTCAGTGCGGCCGAATACAGTCTGAGGCTACATATACGCATACATATATATCACGGTCATCAGAGGTGGAGAGGTTCGATACTCATCCTCACGCTCCTCTGCTCTTTGTCCTTGTTCCTGTGCTCCTTTTTCCATTCACTTCTTTGGTCCTCCTTTCTTTTTTTCGGGGGATCGGCAAAAGCCTGCCGCTTTTGTGGCTCTGCGATTTTTGTTGGGCCACTGTGTCGTGGTGGTGCTCATCCATGGTAGTTCTGTAGGTTTGCCGCTCAGCAGCCAGCGTCCGCCAACAGAAATCTCCCCGACATATACCCCTTCGGCACCAAGCCCTACCAAGCCCATCTCCTTCTCGAATACATACAACCGTGCTCGCATCAGTGATGAAGGTGGCAATAGCAGGAACCGGTGGCCTGGCCCAGCACATAGCTCGTGCAGCACTATCACGAGGCCACGATGTCCTTCTCCTCTCGCGGAATGTGTGATCACCCTCACCATTCCTCGTTCCCGCTAATTTGCGGACCCAGGAACGCCCCGAACTATATCCACTCCCCGTCACCCGTGTCGACTACACCTTGCTGGACTCGCTCTCATCCGTCTTGCAAGGGGTGGACACCGTGATCTCGACCGTCACCAATACCAAATCACAGCTAGCTGTCATAGACGCCTGTCTAGTTGCCAGCGTCCGCCGCTTCGCACCAGCGGAGTTCGAGGGACTTCTCGAGTGTCGTCCGTTGGCGTGTTCACCCAGCCGCGATCGCTTCGACGTGCTCGCGCGCCTGCGCGAGGAGAAGCACAGGCTGGACTCGACGGTATTCGTGTGTGGGCTGCTGATGGAGCGGTTCTCGCCGGGCGGGCTAGTGGGCAGCGGTGTCTGCAGTCCCCATGGATGCCTCAAGGGGGAAGGGGAGCTGCTGCTGGATTTCCGCAGGGCACGAGCGTGGATCCCGGCGAAGCAGTCGAGGGCGTGCTTCACCGCCGCGCAAGATCTGGCCACGTTCGTGGTGGCCGCGCTGGAGGCGGCCGTGTGGCCCGAGCAGTGGAGGTGCTGCGGCGAGCGGGTGACGATGGCGGAACTCGTCGAGATAGCGGGGGAAGTCCGTGGTGTGTGTTTCTTCCTCATCCCCCCCTCCCCCCTAGCGACGGAAAAGAGCTGATCGCTTCATCTGTAAAAAAAAAGGCCGTCAGTTCGAGATCACGGAATCGACGTGGGATGACCTCAGCGAACTCCACATCGAGAATGACAAGGGCGAGCTGGACGAGGCGTACAAGGTCGATATGCTGTTGGCGGTCGAGCGTGGAGAGTTCGATTTCACACCGGTGGATACACTAGAGGTCCCCGTGTGCTGGAGGCCGCTGGGTCTGAAGGAATCGCTGGCGCAGCAGTGGAGAGGCGTGGATCTTGGGGAATCATGAGGGGGGGGTCATATGAGGGCGGGCGAGATGCCAGCCAGCCAGCCAGCCAGCCAGCCATCGAGCCAGCCGGTCGGTCGGTCGGTCGGTCAGTCAGCCAGACATGCAGGACTGGGCTATGACTCCTCGTCCGCTGGGGGCGGTGGCCAGTTTAGCGTGGATAGATATGTAGTTTTGCATTCTTCAGGCCTTGCTGTAGCCTACATATGTACCTACCTGTGCAGATTTTTTATTTGTGCAATCCATATATATCAGGCCGCAGGCCGCTCCTGGTATCAACCAGTGCCATGAAGGCGGGGAGAAGAAATTCCAGCTGTGCCTGCTTCTCGCCATTGCTTTGTTTAAATTTCCCGTGCAGCCCATCCACCCGTCAAGAAGCAAGCAAATATGCGTATTGAGTGCAAGTGCGCATGTCTTACCCACGCCTCCGATTCGGCAAGTTCCATCCCCCCCCCATCCCTAGCTATTGCCTCGGCGCCGTGTCACCACCCGCGGGCGAGTGATACAATGTGGACTTGCTGCCTAACGGTAGGCTATGGCAGCAGAGTATCTAGTTAGGGGCTTAGTAATCGGTAGTTAGTCCGCTAAGCGCACGTTGCGAGGCTTAGAGCTGTACACAGAGGGGGATGTGTAGAAGTTGGCATTGAGAGGACCCATCGCCTTCGACTGCAAGCCGATCGGTCTTCGAGACCCGGTCGTGGCCGGTGCGAGCTTTGGAAATCAGTGGATCCTCCCAGCAGCCGATTCTCCGGCGGCGTTTACCTTTGCGCGCGGCGGTAACTCCATTCGTCCTTCACGACATCATCTCATCCCCCCTTGTTCCTCGCGCCCACCGAGCTCCCTTCAACGGCATCGACACGGCTACGTTTCCCAAGGCGTGCGTGAGCGGCAGTAGACGTAGATTAGACGGGCGCAACCCCGTCGTGAATGAGGACTCGTAGCGGCTAAGGCCCAAGAAGCATTCCGGAGAGGGAGGGCTTCGCCGCTAGTTTCGAATCGTTGCATACTCTCTGTAGCGCTCATAGCCATTGCGGGTTCTTCCTCTCTTTTTTTTTATATATATTTATTCATTGTTCGCATGCGACCTAGCGAGAATGGGGGAAGAGAATGGATTTTACACTCTCCGAATGGCCCGAGAAGCCATAAAACTGCGAAGCAGTTCTATTTACTCAAGGACACCAACTCGATGAGTGCTGATGATCCAAAACTCCACCCAGTCCCTTTTTATAACCGTGCCTTGGCCAGGGCAGGTGTAGGTTGTTAAGGACGAATGCAAAGTTCGTGACAGCCCACTTATAGGAAGTTTCTACCCCATCCCAAGAGAATGATGAGTTTAAAGACATCCCTGGTCTACGGTTCCTTTTTTTTGTTTGTTTTGTCATTGCTCGCATGCGACCTATTTAGATCATGGCGATACACACAGTCTGTTTTCCGGCCTGTCCTGAGAAAGATAGAGCACGCCGAAGAAATTAGAAATGGAAAGCCCAACCAACCAGGCGATATCCTACTCCCCTTCCCTTCTACTCCGCTCCCAGAGTTTCCGCTCTGATGCCTCGCTACTGGCGTCTTCCTCAGCCGGCTTCGGGACCAGCCTCCCACATCTTTGGTGGCGAGGAATTCCAAGATCGCCTGACTGCATCGCTCATCAGCGAAGAGATCCCGAATCTTAACCGGTCCTTACCTTTCCCCGTCTCCCTCCTTGGTCTATGGTTCCTCCTCTCTTCGTCCAACACTTGGGACATTTGGATTAGAAGGCGAGTGATTAGGTGTGGACAGATGGCACGATCGTGTTCCGTAGGTAGTCGAATGAATATTTACGGCAAAAACGCATTGCGACATGAATGTGCCTCGCTAGCTCAATCGGTAGAGCGTCAGACTCTTAATCTGAAGGCTGCGGGTTCGACCCCCGCGTGGGGCTTTCGTCTTGTGCTTTTCCACTCATTCCAGGAGCGGAACGCTCTTTTTGCAAGCCGACTTTGATGTCGCTTACCTCCTCCGTCCCCGCCGTGAGTGCAGGATTGTGGGGAGCTGGAGCGTAATGCGGATGCGTTGTGGTTATTGCCTGGTTCCGGTAAGCATATCACGATGCGGGTTTCTATCGCCTCAGACTGCCATTGGTGATGGTGATGATGGTGATTCATTGATCGCGCGACCCTACCGGCTCATGGCGATATTATGTACAGTCCCGTCCCGTTCGCCGTCCGCCACGACCTCTCGCAGCCCGCTGGCGGCCCGCGGCAAGTAAGAAAAGTAGGAGTAAAGACAGGAGATACGACCCAAGAAATAATACAAGAAAACAACCCGGAAACGCCTTCCTCGCTCTCTCCCCTACTCCTCCCCTTCGTTCTCGGCCCTCTCGTCTTCCAGCTCCTCATCCCCCACCTCGTCCCCGCTTCTGTGCTTCCCCGCCTCTTCGTCCCCAGGCTCCGACGGCACTGCTCTGGGGCTTACCCTCCTTTCCCACTCCAGTGGAGCGTAGGAAGTCTAGGATTGGCCGGGTGCACCCGTTCATCCGCGAGGAGACCTCGGATTCTGGAGCGATTCTTCCCGTTTCCGGTCACTCTTCTGGCCTCTGCCCACAGTGTCTTTCGCTGCGGCTCCCATTACTCGCATTCTTTGAACAGGTGGTTTCGTGTCTGTATCTTGTACGGACAGACACTACCAGCATGCCGCCGTGCGCGTGTTCTTCGTCCGTTTAGGCAGTGCCCCGTTCTGAGCTGACGGAACCGCTCTGCTGGCCGTGCCACTACTGCGTTCTGACGTCCTGGCATCTGGTGCTTTCTTTTCCTGATCCTCTTCTCCTCGCCGCTACTTCCAAAGCCCTTGCCAGCGCGGCACATTCCGCACCAAAAGCCTCCTGGTTGAAGCCCTCAGGCTGCCAATTGAGCCGTGTGGACTCTGGAGCCTGTCATGGGCGAGCGAGCATTTGTGACCACACCGTCCCAGTTACAAATAGCTCGGTATGCAGATCCATCGTGGATTCGTGGGCGCCACCTGGAAGCATGCGCCCGCCAATGCCAGGCGACGCTTTGCTTGGGGTCGCGTGTGGGGGCTTGGCATTTACCCCTCCAAACACCCCACCAAAAAAAAAAGGCTGAAACCTTCTTTCTGCTCCGCTCGCTCTCCCAAACCAAAACCATCAGTCCATACCTCGCTCCGGATCCGCACTGTCGGTAACATCTCGTCTCTTGCGGTTAGTTCTCTCCAGCATTGAACGAACATCTCGCGGACGCCTCTACCAGTCCTTCCGCCCCTCTCCACCCCTCAAACTATGCTCAATGCTCCCGCCATGAGCGCCGGGAGTAGCGGGTGCTGGCCATTGACGGCTGGCGGGAGGGTAGTTTGATTGCTGGAATCTAGACTGACATATGCTGGCGCTATCATACCAGACCCTTCATACGGCAGGCACGACAAACCTTCAAAATGAGCACTGAAATCGTTCACCCCACCATCCAGGGTTAGCCCTTCCTCCTGCAGCGAGACGGAAGGGAGAAGTTGCTGATCCGAGGACAAAGATGGCTGGTTCCGTGAGATCTCCGACATGTGGCCCGGCCAGGCTATGACGCTGCGCGTCAAGACGGTTCTCCACCACGAGAAGTCTAAGTATCAAGATGTTTGTTCTCCGCCCCCCCCCCCCCGGGGGGCGCCTCCACTGGGGAAAATCTGGGCCTGACTGGGTGTAGGTCTTGATCTTCGAGAGCACCGACTACGGCAACGTTCTTGTCCTCGATAACGTCATCCAATGCACCGAGCGCGACGAATTTGCGTATGTTCGGCTCTTGCCTCCGTTACGAAGAGGGTTGGGGGCGCTGGGCTCACAAACTTCACAGCTACCAGGAGATGATCTCCCACCTTGCGCTCAACTCCCACCCTAACCCTAAGAAGGTCCTCGTCATCGGCGGCGGCGACGGTGGTGTCCTCCGTGAGGTTGTCAAACACGAGTGTGTTGAGGAGGCCATCCTCTGCGACATCGACGAAGTAGCGAACGGTTCCGGAGGATTTATGGAATGGACTGAGGACTGACCCATGGTGCCAGGCTGTCATCCGCCTATCCAAGAAGTATCTCCCTCACATGGCGGCCGGCTTCGAGAGCCCCAAGGCCACGGTCCACGTCGGCGACGGTTTCAAGTTCCTCGAGGCCTACAAGAACGAGTTCGATGTCATCATCACTGACTCTTCCGACCCCCAGGGGCCCGCTGAGGCTCTCTTCCAGAAGGCCTATTTCGAGCTGCTGCACGGCGCTCTCAAGGTTCACTTTACCTGCCGCGACTCCGAGTGATGGGCTGGTTTCTGATGCGAAAAGTCAAAACACAGGAGGGCGGTGTCATATCCACGCAAGGTTGTCAGTTCTCCTCTTCCTTATTCTCTCCTCTCTTCCGGTGCCCCTTTTGAGGCCATGCGCGTTGTTTCGCCGTGGTTCACTGGGGTGGGAATGATGGATGTTGCCCCTTACTCTGGCCGCCCGCCACACCCTTACCCATCTACGAGTCTTCCATCTCGCTCCCTCCTTCCTCCGCGCATGTGTAGTGTTGTTCGATCAGCTTACCGAGAGTGTTCCTCCAGCGTACACCATAATTTCCGCCATACTTTTTACCTCATCATTGATGTTACATTTTTTTGCTTTTACGGCACACTCCCCTCCAATTCCACTCCCCCCCCCTTTCTTCCCAAACCAACTCCAAGCGCTCCAGCGATTGCAGCCCTTGACTAACTCATTTGTTTCCCTCGACAGCTGAGAACCAGTGGCTCCACCTCAAGCTCATAACCGACCTCAAGAAGTCCTGCCGCGAGGTGTTCCCGGTCGCCGAGTACGCCTATACGACGATCCCGACCTACCCGTCCGGCCAAATCGGCTTCATGGTGTGCACCAAGGACGCCACCCGCGACCTCAGCAAGCCCGTCCGCACCGTTCCCGCCGAGGAGGAGAACAAGCGCTACAGGTACTACAACAGCCGCATCCACGAGGCGGCGTTCGTCCTGCCCACTTTTGCCAAGCTCGCCCTGCAATAGATTGTGGGGGAACAAAAAGAATCGGGGTGCTGTGGGATGCTTCACAGATAAGAGGAAAAAAGTACAATGGGATTCGGTTGGTGACTAACTCATTTGCGTGTGTGAGTAAGTGTGAGTCGACGTACGTGACGTGACGCGTGGAATCGAGGCCGCAGTCTCGAATTGCAGCCCGGATCATCCGCTAAGCAGTCCAGTCGCGGTAGTAAGCTGCGACCAGTTTTGTTTCCCACCTGTGTGGTCGAGTGATCGAGTGATCGAGTGCCATGTCCGCCAACGGCCGCCAGACTCACCCCCGCCCACCACCGCTCCGATACTCTCGTGAAGTGCCTGGCACTGGTGGTCTTCGATCGGTTCAGTCGGGGGATATACCCCACTTTCCGTTTGTCTTTTGTTTGGTCACTGATTGCGTGCGACCTATCCAAGATCGATCACGGCAACATACACACTCCCGATTCCCGTGCGCATTCTCTGTCCACCACAGACAGACGTCGGACGGGACGGCAAGTGATACACCGTGACGTATGCATGATCCCCCATCCATTCAGTTCGTTCCCGGGCTACCAAAATACAGTATCCTCCGACAGCGCTGTCCATTTGTGTGCCGTAAACAGAAACAGAATCCAATCGGAAGCGTTCCCCGCCCCCCTTCCCGACCAGAATGTTCCAAAGGCACAGCCCGAAAGAGGGAAATGCAAGTCGCGCAGCGGGGCGGTATGGTACTCTATGTAGAGTATATCTTTACTTTGGGTACAGTATGTACCCGCAAGGCCGCCCCCCCCGTTCGGAGGCCTGGGGCTCTACCGCAGCCCAAATGTCACTGAGCGCACGGGGACCAGCGGGTGTCGCGATCATAAGGTATCACATACTCGTTCGGGTCCACCAAAAAAGAAAAGGGGGAGGGTGGGTAAAACACTTCGCTGTATATACGTAAGCAACGCACAGAGCGAGGCGTCGGGAGTGAGCGGAGAGAAAAGGGAGAGGAGGGGTTGCCGACGACACTTTTCCTTCCCACACACACACCCTCCTTCATGGCCTCTGCAGAAGAGGAGTAGGATATGTGTGTGTGTGGTGAGGGGGAGAGCTTTCCTTTGTTTCTTTCTTTTCTCAGTAATTCCCTTGGTGTGCACCGTATATCTTTCTTGGGGAGACAGGCCTTGGGGCGGAGGGCAAAGGGTCTGCAACGAGCCGACTGCGGACGGGAAACGGGAAAGCGTGTACATAGATACATACATCGCCATCATGATCTTTCCATAGGTCCGCATGTGATTAATGACAAAACAAAACCGAAAGAAAAAGAAGAAAAAAAAGAAAGAAAAAAAAAGCAACGAGTTGACCCCACTACCAGCCGGGTTATGTAGAGTAGTTCTAGATATGTCATGTACGAGAGCAACTGCCAGACTGTTCTATATACATACCAGCTGAAATCCTGGCACGGCGATCGCCCTAGCGACAACTGCCAGCGGCGCGACCCTCTCTGGCACCCGGAAAGCCAGGGAACCATCTGTTCAAGGGGCTGCAGCTGGTGGACCTGCCCAGACGACGGCGGGAACCCATTTTCCATCAGGCAGATCTTCGCGGACGAGTGTGGCTGTGAAGGGTAGTTATCTAGCTTTTCACAGTTTTTCTTTTTCCCCTTTGTGCCATATTTGTCGTGGGGTTCGGTTCGCAACTGACTGGTCGTTCCCAGGGCCAGTAAGAAGAGGAAGTTTGTAATCAGCCATGATCATGTACATAGATCGAATAATGCTATGAAGAAAGAAAAAAAAAAATACAAAATTTACGGGCATTGGGGAAAGTTACATAAAAACAAAGGGTCACCGGGGCAAATAGCCGTATAAAACATATCACACCCACCCTTAATCGTCCCTTCTTTCATCAGCAATATCTCGTATGTAATAGCAAGACCGCCGGGCGCCAAAGCAAACCGGACAGAATAAGAGGTAGAGGCAGAACGGTTTGAAAAAGAAAAGAAAAGGAAACTCCACTAACGTGCCCTTGTTGTATCGGCCATGAGCATAAAACGTATAGATATGCGTCGCGCGGATGGTGCGTGTGTAGGCGATAAGACAGCAATTATAGAGGCGTTCCCCTAAATTCGGGGGAAGGCGGAAATCAGAACCAGGTCGATATGGAGAGAGCAAAATCAAAGAGCTCCATTTTTCCACGCCTCCCAACCAGCCCGCCCCCCCTAAGCCGGTCCTTACCCATACCAAATGCTCCTTATTATGCTCCCCACCCATCCTAGAACTCCTTTCGAAATTCCCAAAAGAACTAAATGTGCGACCCCAAGGAGTGATGTTTGGCAAGCCCTTACAATACGAGTGTTTTCAGGTTCGCCTGAAGGATCATGTCCTGAACGCTGACCATGGTCTTCTTGAGAAGATTCGTGTCGGTGGCATTGGTCAGGTGCACGTAGATGTCCTGCAAACAACCCGCTGTAAGCTGCGCGTCCTATATCGGGGGGGGGGGGGGGGGGGGCGGCGCCCCCCCCCACAACCCCGGTAGACGCGTTGACATGGTGAAT
>Ga0307516_10000963_pt1 | contig 39738 bp, 34 predicted proteins | sample 19_EM_MG_FD_203310 | JGI IMG/M metagenome (GOLD analysis project Ga0307516, IMG submission 203310) | Populus trichocarpa ectomycorrhiza microbial communities from riparian zone in the Pacific Northwest, United States - 19_EM | ecosystem: Host-associated > Plants > Roots > Unclassified | place... | reverse complement strand
CAAGCGGCTGTTCCCGCTGCAACTGCCCGACCGGATCACCGAGTCGCCGGCGTTCGTGAGCTGGGGCGCCCTGAACCGTTCCGCGCTGGTCCGGGTCCCCGCCTTCGGCAAGCCGAACTCGGCCCGCGTCGAGGTCCGCTCGATCGACTCGGCGACAAACCCGTACCTGGCCTTCGCGGTCATGCTCGGTGCCGGTCTCAAGGGCATCGAGGAGGGCTACGAGTTGCCGCCGGGCGCCGAGGACGACGTCTGGTCGCTCTCGCCGGCCGAGCGCAAGGCGATGGGCTACGAGGCCCTGCCGGAAAACCTGGCCGAGGCGATCGACGTGATGGCCAAGTCGGAGCTGATCCCGGAGGTGCTCGGCGAGCACGTCTTCGACTTCTTCCTGCGCAACAAGCGGCAGGAATGGGAGCAATACCGTCGCGAGGTCACCCCGTACGAGCGTCAGCGGTACCTCGGAACGCTCTGATATCCACAATCGGCCCGGCGGGGGACCACCGGCGTGCGCTGTTCCGATACGGTGCCCTCTGACGTCGTGACGAGGGAGAAGCCGTGCTGGAAGATCTGCTTGAGGGTGCCGGGCGCAGCATTGTGTTCGGCCTGGTCGGCATCGGGCTGATGGCAGTCGGCTTTCTGCTGATCGACCTGCTGACCCCGGGCAAGCTGCGAGACCTGATCTGGGTGGAGAAGAACCCGAACGCCGCCCTGCTGCTCGCGGCCAACCAGGTCGGCATCGCGCTGATCGTCTTCACGGCGATCTTCACGAGCTACAACGACTTCGTCGAGGGCCTGCTCTCCACGGTGATCTTCGGCCTGCTCGGCATCGCGGTGATGGCCGCGGCGTTCCTGGTGCTCGACTGGATGACCCCCGGCAAGCTGGGCGAGGTCATCTGCACCCCGGAGCGGCACCCCGGCGCCCTGGTCAGCGCGGCCTCGCACTTCGGCGCGGCCCTGATCGTCTGCGCCTGCATCGCCTGACCCCGCGCGGCGGGCTTAGGATGGAGGCGTCGTGAGCGAATACGAAGAGTTGGCGGGCAGAGTGGCGGCGCTGGAGGAACGTCTGGACCAGGAGGCGGGTCTGCGGGCCAGCCAGGACCGCGACCTGTCGAGCATCGAGCGCACGGCGCGGGCGCAGCAACATCTGTTGCAGGCTTTGGCGCTGACGCAGTCGGAGCACAACGAAAAGATCGACCGGTTGGACGATCGGCTCGTCCGGGTTGAGGCGAACGTCGCTCGGGTTGAGGTGAGCCTCGCCCGGGTTGAGGAGAACGTTGCCCGGGTTGAGGAGAACGTTGCCCGGGTCGAGTCGAACGTTGCCCGGGTCGAGGCGAAGATCGATGGGCTCACCGGTGGCGTGGCCCAGATCATCGAGCTGTTGGGCCGTCCGGACGATGCCGGGTAGCGGGGGTTTCAAGATCCAGGGGTACGGCCGAAGTCACTGATCGCCGTGCTGCCGGAGCGCTTCACTCCCGGCAGGTCTTCGATGATCGCGGCCCCCGCCATGATCAGCGGGATCGCGGCGAGCTGGGCGATCGCCAGGACGTGCCCGAGCGGGATGGTGGCGAGCACGACCAGCGCCGCCACCACGCGGTGCAGCCAGCCGCCGATGCCGAGCAGCCGCAGGAAGACCGCGTGCCCCAGCTGGTAGATCGCCACCCCGCCACCCAGCGCGATCGCCTCGCCCCAGTGCAGCGGCTCGAAGGCGTGCCCGACGGTCTTCTTGATGCCCACCGCGACCACGACCACGCCGAGCAGCATGACGTAGTGCGCGTAACCCCAGCCGTCCAGCGCGAGCCGCGCGCGCCGCCGCGGATCGGTCGTGCCGGCCAGGACGTGCTCGGCACGATCGTTGTCGCCCGCGAAGTAGATCCACCACAGGTAGTAGGCGATGCACAGCCCCAGGACCGCCACCAGGATCGCGCCGCCACCGAGGTGGATCCCGCGGAAGCCGAGCCCGATGGCGACGATCGACTCGCCGATCGCGACGATCATGACCAGGCCGTGCCGTTCGACGAAGTGCCCGGCCATGATCGAGTGCATCTGCATGTCGTGCAGATAGCCCGCCGCGATCTGCACCAGCGGAGCGGCGATCCAGCACAGGTGCCGGTACGGCTCGGGCAGCAACCCGCCCGCCAGCACCAGCAGGGCGGCCAGGATGTTGAGCGGGGCCAGCTGTTTCATGGCCTTGCGCGCGCCCGGGCCGGCCTGCAGGAACAGCGCGGAGTGCACCAGGTTGACGACCAGGTAGCTGACCCCGAAGAGCCAGCCGTACTCGCCGAAGGCCTCGGGCACCGCCAGGGCCATCACCAGGAAGCCCGCCATGCCGGCGAGCAGCAGGGTGCGCCGGGTGGAGCTGTTCGGGGCGACGGCGTTGGTCAGCCAGGCGTAGCCCGAATACATCCACCAGATGACGAAGAGCATCAGCAGCACATCGGCCAGGGTGGCGAGGGTGACGTGCTCGGCAAGAGTCTCGGTCAGCTGGGTGATCGTGAAGACGAAGACAAGATCGAAGAAGAGCTCCAACGTCGACACCCGGACACCGGACTCCTCCGGTACGGCGGCAGCGGACTCAGTCATGTCCGCAGCCTAGGGGTCGGCCGGGCGGGCTGACGAGGCGGAATCCCGGTCGCCCCGGCGGGGCGCCGTCGGCGATGATGCCCGCGTGGAAATCACCCTGGAGCCCGTGACCGCCGACAACTGGCGGGCCTGCGCCGCGCTCACCGTCCGGCCCGACCAGCAGGAGTTCGTCAACGCGGTGACGCACTATCTCTGCCTGTGCAACTACGGCGACGTCTGGCACCCGCTCGCCGCCGTGCGGGACGGCGAGGTCGTCGGCTTCTGCATGTGGGGGGTCGACGACGACCGCAGCCGGTGGATCGGCGGCGTGGTCGTGGACGCCGGCCGCCAGCGTACCGGGATCGGCCGCGCCATCATCCGGACCTTGACGGACCGGCTCGCGGCCGAGCCGGACTGCCCGAACGTCGCCCTCAGCTACCGCCCGGAGAACGTGGCCGCCCGCGCGCTCTACGCCTCCCTGGGCTTCGTCGAGACCGGGGAGATCGACGACGACGAGACCGTGGCCCGCTGGACGAAGCCGTAACCGCCGGCGGTGGCCTGCCGGCCGGCGCGACGAGAACGGGTGGGCCGGGGGCCGATGTCGGTGCCACCCGATAGCCTCGGAGCGTGGGAACAGCACTGGTAATCGAGAACGATCCGTCCGACGACCTCCGCAGGCTGGGTGAGTGGTTGACCGAGGCCGGCCTGGAGCTGACCGTCGTGCGGCCGCACGCGGGCAACCCGCTGCCCGAGACGCTGGACGAGCACGTGGCCCTGATCGTCCTCGGCGGCGACCAGAGTGCCTATCCGAACGCCGCCGGCGATCCGGGCGCGCCCTGGTTCCCCGCCGTCGAGGGGCTGCTGCGCAAGGCGGTCCGCCACCACGTGCCCACGCTCGGTGTCTGCCTCGGCGGCCAGCTGCTGGCGACGGCGCACGGCGGCCTGGTCGAGCGCAGCACCTCCGGGCCGGAGATCGGGCCCGGCCTGGTCGGCCGGCGCGACGCGGCGGACGGCGACCCGCTGTTCAAATACGTGCCGCTGCTGCCCGACGTGGTGCAGTGGCACAGCGACGAGATCACCGAGCTGCCCATCGGCGCCGTCCTGCTGGCCGCCTCGTCGCGCTATCCGCACCAGGCCTTCCGGCTCGGCGACCGGGCCTGGGGCCTGCAGTTCCACATCGAGTGCGACGCCGACATGATCGCCGGCTGGACCAGGACGGACGGGGCCGCGCTCGACGAGCTCGGCTACGACGCCGAGGCGGTGGTGGCGGCGACCGCCGAGGTCCTCGCCGACGTCGAGGAGGTCTGGCAGCCGTTCGCGGCCCGGTTCGCCGCGCTCGCCCTCGGCACCCTGCCGAACGCCGACATCCCCCACGCCAGCACCATCCGCACCCTGCCCCTGCTGGGGCAGTAGGTGACCAGGTGACCAGGCCCAGCCGGCTGGCCCGGTACGGCTTCGCCGACAACGGCGCCCGCGCGGCCGACCTGCTCGGCCCCAACGGGCTGCGGCTGTGGGACGCCGAGTCGCAGTCCCCGGTCGACTCCGACGCGGCTGAGCTGATCAACGCGCTGTCCCGGGCCGCGGATCCGACGCTCGCGCTGCGCCAGCTGCACCGGATGATCGACGCGGTGGCCCGGGCCGCCCAGCGGGTGAACGGCGGCCCGGTGACCGGCCCCGGCGGGGAGATCTCCGAGAGCCCGGCGGCCGACGCCGTCCTGCACGCGATCTATGCCGACGCGGGGCTGCGCCGCCGGCTGATCGCGGTGCTCGGCGCCTCGTCCGCGCTCGGTGACCACCTCGTCGCCAACCATGACCAGTGGCGGGTGCTCGCCACCGGCAAGACCGGGCTGCCGCCGAACGCCGAGGGACACCTGGAGTTCGGCGACTCGACGGGCGAGGGCCCGCCGACCGTCCCGCTGCTGCGCACGGCGTACCGGATCGCCCTGCTGCGCATCGTCGCCGCCGACCTGACCGGCGGCCGGGGCCTGGAGCCGACCATGGCCGCGCTCTCCCGCCTGGCCGACGAGACCCTCGCGGCGGCGTATGCGATCGCGGTCGCCGGGCTCCCCGGCAGCACCGGCCGGCCGCGGCTCGCCGTCGTCGCGATGGGCAAGTGCGGCGGCAACGAGCTGAACTACGTGTCCGACGTGGACGTCATCTTCGTGGCCGCCGGCGACGAGGATCTGAGCGCCGCCACCATCGTCGCCGCCCGGCTGATCGAGGTGTGCGGGCAGGTCGCCTGGCCGGTCGACGCCGCGCTGCGCCCCGAGGGCAACCGCGGCCCGCTGGTCCGCACCCTGGCCAGCCACCAGGCGTATTACCGCCGCTGGGCGCGGACGTGGGAGTTCCAGGCGCTGCTCAAGGCCCGGCCGGCCGCCGGCGACCTGGAGCTGGCGGCCGAGTGGCTCGACGACCTGGCCCCGCTGGTCTGGCACGCCGCCGAGCGGCCCGAGGCGGTCGCCGACGTCCGGGACATGCGCCGCAAGATCATCGACAACGTGCCGGCCCGCGAGGTCGAGCGGGAGATCAAGCGCGGCCCCGGCGGCCTGCGTGACATCGAGTTCGCTGTGCAGTTGCTGCAGCTCGTGCACGGCCGGATCGACGAGACGCTGCGCGAGCCGGGCACCCTGCCCGCGCTGCGCGCGCTGGTCGCGGGCGGCTACGTGGGCCGCGAGGACGGCGAGACGCTGCTACGCGGATACCGCTTCCTCCGCAGCGTCGAGCACCGGCTGCAGCTGCAGAATCTGCGGCGCACGCACACCGTGCCCGACGATCCGAAGGCGCTGCGCTGGCTCGCCATGGCCCTCGGCTACAAGGCGGCGGCCGGGCGCGACGCCGTCGAGGAGTTCCGCTCCGACTGGGTCGGTCACGCCGCGCAGGTCCGACGCCTGCACGCCAAGCTGCTCTACCAGCCGCTGCTGGAGGCGGTCGCCCGGGTGCCGGCCGAGGCGCTGCGCATGACACCCGAGTCGGCCGGGCGCCGGCTGGAAATCCTCGGTTTCGCCGACCCGGTCGCGGCGCTGCGCCACCTGCAGGCGCTCACCGGCGGGGTCAGCCGCACGGCGGCGATCCAGCGCACCCTGTTGCCGATGCTGCTGCAGGAGTTCGCGGACGCGCCCGAGCCCGACCGCGGCCTGCTCAACTACCGGCACGTCTCGGAGAAGCTGGGCACCACCCCGTGGTATCTGCGCCTGCTGCGCGACGGCGGCCCGGTCGCGCGCCGGCTCGCCCGGGTGCTCAGCCTGTCCCGGTATGCGACCGACCTGCTGATCCGCGACCCGGAGGCGCTGCGGCTGCTCGCCGACGACGCCGAGCTGCAGCCGCGCCCCCGCGACGTGCTGCTCGACGGTTTCATCGCGGCCGCCGACCGGCATCTGCGCGACGACACCCCCGACGCCACCAAGGCCATCACCGCGGTCCGCGCCCTGCGCCGCCGCGAGCTGTTCCGGCTGGCCTGCGCCGACATCCTGAGCCGGGCCGAGGAGCTGGCCCCGGCGCACCCGCTCGACGTGCACGCCATCGGCATCGCGCTCTCCGACGTCACGGACGCGACCCTGGGCGCGGCGCTGCACGCCGCCCGGCGGGTGCATCCCGGCCCGGAAGGGCTGCGCATCGCGGTGATCGGCATGGGCCGGCTCGGCGGGTACGAGATGAGCTACCCCTCCGACGCCGACGTGCTGTTCGTCTACGCCCCGCCCGAGGGCATGTCCGACGGCGAGGCGAGCGCCTCCGCGCACGCCGTCGCCGAGGAGATGCGCCGCACCCTCGCCGCGCCGGCGCCCGACCCGGCCCTCGGCGTCGACGCCGACCTGCGCCCGGAGGGCCGCCAGGGCCCGCTGGTGCGCAGCCTGAACGCGTACGCGCAGTACTACGCCCGCTGGTCGAAGGTGTGGGAGTCGCAGGCGCTGCTGCGGGCCCGGTTCGTGGCCGGCGACGCGGGGCTGGGCCGCGAGTTCGAGCGGCTCGCCGACTCGATGCGCTATCCCGGCGGCGGCCTGACCCGCGAGCAGGTCATCGAGATCCGGCGGATCAAGGCGCGGGTGGAGACCGAGCGGATGCCCCGCGGCGCGGATCCGAACACGCACGCCAAGCTGGGCCGCGGCGGGCTCGCCGACGTCGAGTGGGCGGTGCAGCTGCTGCAGCTGCGCCACGCCTACGCGCTGCCGGAGCTGCGGATGACCCGCACCCTCGAGGCGCTGGCAGCGGAGCTGAAGGCCAAGCTCGTCGACCGGGTCGACGCGGCGGCGATGACCGCGGGCTGGACGCTGGCCGCCCAAGTGCGCAACGCGCTGACCCTGGTCCGGGGCCGGCCGACCGACCAGCTGCCCCGGCACGGCGTCGAGCTGGCCGGGGTGGTGCAGCTGCTCGGCGGCGGCGACCCGGGCGAGTTCGTCGACCGATATCTGCGCATCACCCGGCGGTCACGGGCGGCGATGGAACGGGTGTTGGAGGCCTGATGCGGTCGCCGACAATGACGGTGGGGCGGGTCCCCCCGAGCGTCTCGGCGCGCCCGTACATCTGGGCGGCCGCGGTGGTCGCGGCGGTGCTCCGGGTGCCGTTCCTGTTCACCGGTCTCTCGACCGATGAGGGCGGTTACGCGTACGTGGCGCAGCAATGGTCGCGGGGTGCCCGGCTCTACGACGTCGCCTGGCTCGACCGTCCGCAGGGGCTGCTGCTGACCTACCGGGCGCTGTTGTGGATCGACGACTCGGGATGGACGATCCGGCTCGGCATGGTCCTGGCCGGGGCGATCATCACGGTCGCGCTCGGGGTGATCGGCGTGGTGCTGGTCGGCCGGGCGACGGGGATCGCGGCGGCGTGGATCTACGCGGTCGTGGGGCTGGCGCCGCACCTGGAGGGCATCACCCTCAACGGCGAGTTGCTGGCCGCGGTGCCTTCGACGGTGTCGATCGCGTTGGCGGTCGTCTGGTGGCGGCGCGGCCGGCCGGTGTGGTGGCTGGCGTGCTCGGGTGTGCTGGCCGGGGTCGCCCTGACCATGAAGCAGTCCGGCCTGGACGGCATCATCGTCGGCGGGGTGATCGTGCTCCTCGCGGTCCGTTCCCGACGATCGGGTGCCAAGGCGACAGCCGTCGCCGCCGGGGTCTTCGCCGCCGGCGTGGCGTTGCCCCTCGTCGCCTCGGTGGTGCACGGAATCGTGGTCGGCTGGTCCGACTACTGGACCGCGTTGATCGGGTATCAGCTCTCCGCCATCGGCGGGTCCGGATCGAACACCGGAACGAGGCTGACCGATCTCTCCCGCAATGCCGGGTCCGTCGCGCTCGACCTCACCGTGCCCGTCGTCGTGTCGCTGTTCGGGTGGCGGAGGTTCGACCGGGGTGGGCGCTGGGTGCTGGGTGCGTGGCTCGGCACCGGCTTCGTCGGCATCAACCTCGGCGGGTCGTACTGGCCGCACTACTTCGTGCAGCCGCTGCCCGCCCTGGTCCTGCTGGCCGCTGCCGTCGTCGTCTCGGCGCGGGCGGCCACGGCGCGGCGGCTGCTGGCCGCGGCGATCGTGCTGCCCACGCTGCTGTGGCTGGCCGCGCTGGTCGTCATGTCACCGGCCCGCCGGTTGGAGACGATCCCGTACGCAGCGCTGGCCGAGCGTGACGACCGGATAGCGGCGTACATCAGGGCCAGCACCGCGGACACCGACCGGATCTATGTGCTGGAGTCCGAGGCCTACCTGTACTTCGCGGCGCGGCGAGAGTCGCCGTATCCCTACCTTTGGGGCAAACCGATCGACAAGATCCCGGACGCGCTGCCCCGCCTGCGCGCGATGCTCACCTCGCCGCAGCGCCCGGTCCTCGTCGTCCTCGACACCCCGCCGGCGGCGGTCGACCCGAGCGGCGGGATCGCGGCCGATCTCGCGGCGCACTATCGCGTCGACCGGGTCGTCGAGGGCGTGACGATCCTGAGAGCCGACTGATGGCGGTCCTCACCGGAGGCCGGGGTCCGCAGAGCCGGCTCGCCCAGCCCACGATGGTGCGCTACCTCGGCCTCTTCGGCTCGGCGTGCTGTGCGCTCGACGCCGTCCTCTTCGGCGCGCCGACCTGGATCCGGCGCGGCGTCTCGGTGATGAGCATCCTGCGTGGCCCGGACGGCATCCTGATCATGCTGCTCTGGATCGCCGGTCTCACCGCGCTCTGCGCCGCCTGGTGGTACGGCCGGCACCTGACGGTCTCGCGTCGCTGGATCCTGGTCACGGCCGCACTGTGGATCATTCCGATGCTCGCGGTGCCACCCCTGGCCAGCCGGGACATGTACGCCTACGCCTGCCAGGGCTCGCTTTTCGACGCGGGCTTCAATCCGTCGGTGGTCGGCATCTCGGCGCAACCCTGCCCGTGGCTCGACTCCGTGTCACTGGTGTGGCGCGACACGCCCACGCCGTACGGTCCGCTCTGGATCATGCTCAGCGGCCTGGCCGCCGCATTCGGCTCGCAGGCCGTGGCGCTCGCGATCTTCCGGGTCTACGCCGTCCTCGGGATGATCGCGCTGGCGGGCGTGGTGCCCGTGCTGGCCCGCCGCGTGGGCGTGGCGCCCGACCGGGCGTTGTGGCTCGTGGTGTGCTGCCCGATCGTCGCCGTGCACGTGATCGGCGGCGGCCACAACGACGCGCTGACCATGGCCCTGCTCTTGGCGGGCCTGGCCCTGATCGCGGGCCGCCGCGCGCCGGCAGGGTCGTCGGGCGCCGGCCCGGTCCCGCAGCCCGCCGGATCGCCGGCCGCCGCTGGCCCGCAGGCTGGGGCAACGGCTGAGGACTGGCAGCGCGCTGGTTTGTCGGGTGCTGGCCCGCAGGCTGGGGCAACGGCTGAGGACTGGCAGCGCGCTGGTTTGTCGGGTGCTGGCCCGCAGGCTGGGGCAACGGCCGAGGACTGGCAGCGCGCTGGTTTGTCGGGTGCTGGCCCGCAGGCTGGGGCAACGGCCGAGGATCGGCAGCGCGCTGGTTTGTCGGGCGCCGGCCCGCAGGCTGGAGCAACAGCCAGGGATCGGCAGCGCGCCGGTTTGTCGGGCGCCGGCCCGCAGGCTGTGGCAAAAGCCCGGGACCGGCCGGTCGGTTGGCTGGTTGCCGGTGGCGCGTTGGTCGGCATGGCCATCGCGGTCAAGACCACCGTCGGGGTCGTGCTGCCGTTCGCCGCGCTGCTCGCCGCCGGTGGGCTGTGGCCGGGCCGGGCCGGCTGGTCGCGTTTCCTGGGCCGTGGGGGGGCCGTGATCGGCGGTGCGCTCGCCGCGTTGCTGCTGCTCTCGGTGATCTCCGGGCTTGGCCTGGGCTGGGCTCTCGCGTTGTCCGGAGCCGGGGAGTCCCGCAGTTGGACGTCGCCGTCGACGGCGGTGGGCATCGCGATCAACGCCGCCGCGAAGTGGTTCGGCGTTCATCTCGACGTGGTGCCCGCGATGCGGCTGGTCGCGCTGGCGCTGATGCTCGTCGCGCTGGTGGTCGTCTGGTGGCGGTTCCGGCGGGGTGATCCGCTGCACGGCGGCGCGCTGGCCTGCCTCGTGGTCATCTTCTGCGCGCCGATCACCCAGCCCTGGTATCTGTTCTGGGTGCTCACGCTGCTGGCGGTCACCACCTCGCGGACGCGGTGGTTGCAGATCGCGATCATCGCCGGGATGTTCCTGATCCTGCCAAACGGGGACGGCGCCTGGAAACCGCTGCAGGTGCCGTTCGCGTTCCTGGTCACGGGGCTGGTCGGCTGGGTGCTGTGGCGGGCCGTCCGGTGGCTGCGCGAGCCCGTGCCGGTCCTGGCGGCCGTGCCTTGACCCCGGCTGTCATCCGCTGGGGCGGGTTCGCCGGCAGCATCGCCACCGCCGCCTCGGCGTACCTCGGTGGCTCCGGGTTCGTCCGGGTGCCGAGCGTCAACCCGATCTCGCTGCTCAGCGGCCAGCGCGGGGTGCTGCTGCCGATCTGTTGGGTGCTCGGCACGGCGCTGCTGATCGCCGCCTGGTGGTGGGGCCGGCACGTGCTGCCGTCGACCAGGTGGGCGCTGGTCACCGCCGGGTTGTGGCTCGTGCCGGTGCTGCCCTTCCTGCCGTTGGGCAGCGCGGATGTCTACTCCTACGCCTGCCAGGGTTACGTCCAGCACGCCGGCGGTGACCCGTACGCCACCGGGGTGCAGGAGTTCGGCTGTCCCTGGCTGGGCTCGGTCGCCTCCTCCTGGCGTGACTCGCCCGCCCCGTACGGTCCGCTGTTCCTGCTGCTCGCGGCGCAGGTCGTCGGGTTCGCGGGTGATTCGCTCGCCGGAGTCATCGCCGGGCTGCGGCTGGTCGCCCTGGCCGGGCTGGCGCTGGCCGCGATCGGGCTGCCGGTGCTGGCCCGCCGTGCCGGTGCGGATCCCGCGAAGGCCGTGTGGCTGGTGCTGGCGTGCCCGCTGGTGCTGGTGCACCTGGTGTCGGGCGCGCACAACGACGCGCTGATGGTCGGCCTGATCGTTGCCGGGCTGGCCCTGGTGGCCTCCCGCCGGACGCCGGCCTGGCTGGCCGCGGGCGGGGTGGTGCTGGGCCTCGCCGTCGCGGTCAAGGCGACCGCTGTCGTGGTGCTGCCGTTCGCGGTCCTGGTGGCCGTCGCACCGCAAGCGCTGCTGCGCCCTCTACAAACGCCGCCGCAAGCGCCGCAAACGCCGCCGCAAACGCCGCAAACGCCGCTGCGTGCGCCGCAAGCGCCGCAAACGCCATTGCGTGCTCCTCAAGTGCCGCTGCGTGCGCTGTGGCGACCGATCGCGGCGATCGGCGGTGGCGCGGCGCTGGCCACCGTCGTGTTGTCGGTGTTGTCCGGGCGCGGTTTCGGCTGGGTGGCGGGCCTGCTGCGCAGTGGCGACAGTGTCACCTGGGGTTCGCCGTCCACCGCCGTGGGCCTCACCGTCGAGTTCCTGACGGGGGTCGATGCGGTGCCGGTGACGCGGGCGATCGGCGTCGTGCTGCTGGCGGTGATCCTGGTCGTGCTCTGGTGGCGGGCCCGCGCGGGCGGCGCCCTGCCGGGCGCCGGCCTGGCCCTGGCGGCGACGGTCCTCTGCGCCCCGGTCTTCCACCCCTGGTACGCGACCTGGCCGCTGGCCGTCCTGGCCGCCACCGGCACCGGGTCGCGCCCGGCCGCCGAGAGCCGTTGGTTGCTCGGCCTGTGCGCGTTCGCGGCGACCCTCACCCTGCCCGCGGGCTACAACTGGGCGCTGTACACCCGCATCCCCGGCGCCCTGGTCGTCACCGCGGCGCTGCTGGTGCTGGCCGTCCGCCAGGCCCGCCGGCTGCGGCACCGTAAGGTGTTCGCGTGACCCGCCGGGCCTGGACCATCGCCGCCCTCGCGGCCCTGTTGACCGCCGTGGTGCTCTGGTGGACGGCCGATCTGCACGGCTTCTTCGACTCGAAGGTCTACTCCGGCGCCGTCCGGTACTGGTTCCGTGACGACGGCATGGTCTACGACTGGCTGCAGCCCGGCACCCCGTACGGCTTCACCTATCCGCCGTTCGCCGGGCTCGTCATGGTGCCGATGGCGTTCCTGCCGTTCTGGCTGGTCCTCGTCCTCGCGTGCGCGGCGACGGTCGCCAGCACCGCCCTGGTCACCTGGTGGCTGGCCGGCCCGATGATCCGGCGCTCGCGGTGGACGCCGCGGCTGGCCGGTGCCGTCGCCGTGGCGCTCGCGCTGTGCTTCGAGCCGGTCCGGGAGACCTTCGGCTTCGGGCAGGTCAACACCCTGCTGCTCGCGCTGGTCGCCGGGGATGTGCTCTTCGGGGTGGCGCGCGGCCGCAAGTGGGCCGGCATCGGCATCGGGCTGGCCACCGCGATCAAGCTGACCCCGGGCGTCTTCATCCTCTACCTGCTCGTCACCGGGCGCTGGCGGGCGGCCGGCACGTCCATCACCGCGGCCACCGTCGCGACGCTGGTCGCCGCGGGCCTGTATCCGGACGAGTCCCGCGAGTTCTGGACCGCCGCGCTGTGGGACACCAACCGGGTCGGCAACCTCGAATACCTCTCCAACCAGTCGCTGCGCGGCATGCTCGCGCGGCTGCCGCTGGACACTGTCGAGTCGAAGGTCTGGCTGGTCTGCGTGCTGGCCACCCTCGCCTTCTGGGTCTGGCGGGTGCGGGCGGCCGCGCGGCTGGCGGACCACCTGGGCGCGCTGGCCCTGACCGGCCTGCTCGGCTGCCTGATCAGCCCGGTCACCTGGGTGCACCACTGCGTCTGGCTGTTGCCGGCGATCGTCCGCTGCGTCGACGCCGGCCTGTCCGCCGACCGTGACCGCCGGCCGCTGTGGCTGGGCGGGGCCGCGTACGTGCTGGTGACCTCCCGCCTCACCTGGGCCTGGGAGCTCGGCCCCCGGCCGCCGCTGGCGATCATCGGCAGCAACCTCTACGTCTGGTGCAGCCTGGCGCTGCTGATCTGGACGCCGCTGGGCGCGCCGACCGGCCGGCCGCGGATCCGGGCGGTTACCCCCGAAGCGCCCCACGAGCAGCCGATCGGCAAGGCGGGGACATCCGACGTTTCCCGGGTGGCCACCTGAGCGTCGGGCGGCGGGACGCGTAACCCGCACTGACTCGGAGACACTTGAAGCCGTCCGTTACCCCGTTCCGCCGTTCCGCCGTACCGGGAAAGCCGTGGCCCTGGGCGGCATCGTCGCCCTCGCCGCGGTCTCCGCGTCGCCCACCACGGCGGTCGCGCATCCGAAGCCGCTGACCTTCCAGCGGCTCGCGACCGTCTTCCTGCGGCTGGGCCGGCTGTTCTGACTCAGGCCTCGTCGCACAGCCCGGTGGCGCCCGCGGCGGTGGCCATGGTGACCGAGCCACCCGAACGGTAGGCCTGCTCGTAGCCCGCGTCGCCGAGGGCGGCGCGGGCCAGCCCCGCGATCCGGTCGGTGTCCGGCATCGACCGGTCCGGCGCGCCGCGTACGGCGTCGGCGGCGCCGAGCAGCATCGCGGCCCGGGCCGGTTCCCCGACCCGCATCGCGTAGTCGGCCGCCCCGACCAGGACCTGCGCCATCACCGGCGAGTCCCGCGAGCCCTCCGCCAGCTCCACCGCACCCCGGTGCAGGTCGCGCGCCACGACCAGGTTTCCGGCGGCACCCTCGATCAGCGCCTGCGTCGAGCGGGTCATCGCCCGGAACTGCGGCGCGTACTGGGATCTGTCGATGAGCTGCGCCGCGCGGGCCATCCGCTCGCGGGCCTCCTCCAGCGAGCCCTCCTCGCGGGCCATCGTGGCGTAGCCGTACTCGACCGACGCCATGATCTCCGACAGCCCGATCTCCTCGGCCGCCTCCCGGGCCTGCTTGAGCAACCGGCGCGCCTCGGCCCGGTCGCCGGCGAGCCAGAGTTGATGGGCCAGCTTCATTTCGAGCTGCGGCAGATCCTCGCGGATGCCGACCTCGCGGACCAGCGCGATCGCCTCCCGCTGCCAGGTCACCGCGTCCCGGAAGTGGCCCTGGGCGGCGGCCATGTCGCCGAGCGCGCTGAGCGAGAAGCCGATGCCCCAGCGTTCGCCGGTGGCCCGGAAACCGTCGAGCGCTTCGCGCAGCTCGGCCCGGGCCACGTCGGGGCTCTGCCCGAAGTTGAGCCGCAGCTGCGCGACGATCATCTTGGCGATGGCCCGCAGCCACGGGTCACGGTCGGCGAAGAGCGGCTCGATCAGGTCGAAGCTGCGCAGATGCCCGTCCGTCTCGAAGACCGCCGACAGCGGCTGCAGCAGCCGCAGGACGGGATGCGTGGCGTCCGGGCCGGCACCCGCCTGCTCGGCGGCATGGAACCAGCCCTTGACCTCCTCGACCGGTGCGGCGCCCTCCAGCCCGTTCAGCGCCGAGTAGGCGTACGTCAGGGCCTTGTCCTCCGGGTCCGTGTCGCCGTCGAGCGCCAGCACCTCCCGGGCCAGCCCGCAGCCCTCGGCGCGGTACCCGCGCAGCCACCAGTACCAGCCCAGCCGGGCCGTCAGCGCGGTCGCGGTCCGCGCGTCGCCGGCCTCGATCGCTGCCCGGATCGCCGCGTGCAGGTTGTCGTGCTCGGTGCCGAGCCGGCGCAGCCAGGTCAGCTGATCGGCCCGGCGTAGCTCGGGCTCGGCGGTGTCGGCCAGCGCCAGCAGGTAGCGGGCGTGCGCGACCCGCAACCGCTCGGTCTCGCCGGCCTCGGCGAGGCGCTCCAGGCCGTACTCGCGGATGGTCTCCAGCATCCGGTAGCGGTCCCCGGCCAGCACCAGCAGCGACTTGTCGACCAGCGCGCCGAGCAGGTCGACATCCGCCTCGCAGACCTGCTCCACCGCGGTCACGTCGGCACCGCCGTGGAAGACGGCGAACCGCCGCCACAGCGCCCGCTCGGCGTCATCGAGCAGATCCCAGCTCCAGTCCACGACCGCCCGCAGCGTCTGGTGCCGGGGCAATGCGGTGCGGCTGCCGTTGGTGAGCAGCCGGAACCGGTCGGCCAGGCGGCTCGCCAGCACGTCGACCGGCAGCGTGCGCAGGCGGGCGGCGGCCAACTCGATGGCGAGCGGCATGCCGTCCAGCGCCCGGCAGATGCCCACGACCGGGCCGGTGGTCCGCGGATCGAGCACGAAACCGGGCCGGGCGGCGACCGCCCGGTCCAGCAGCAGGCGTACGGCCGGATAGCTCGCCGCCTGCGCCTCCGTCGGCGGCAGCGCCAGCGGCTCGACCGGCCACAACTGCTCGCCCGGAATGCCCAGCGGCTCGCGGCTGGTGGCGAGCAGCCGCAACCCCGGCGCGCTCCGCAGCACGGCGTCGGCGACCTCGGCCGCGGCGCCGATGAGATGCTCGCAGTTGTCGAGGATGAGCAGCAGTTCCTTGCCGGCGAGCGCGTCCGTCAGCCGGGTCAGCGGCGGCGCCGACTCGCCGGCCTGGCCGCCGACCGGCCGGCCGATCACGAGCTGGCTGCGCAGCTGCAGCGCCGTCATGATCGCCTGCGGCACCTCGGCCGGATCGCTGATCGGCGCCAGCTCGGCCCGCCACACGCCGTCCGGGTGGTTCGCCGTGAGGGCCTGCCCGGCCTCGACGGACAGCCGGGTCTTGCCGCTGCCGCCGGGACCGGTCAGGGTGACCAGCCGGTGCGCGGCGACCAGCTCACGGACCGCCCGCAGGTCGGCCTCGCGGCCGACGAAGCTGCTCACCCCGGCGGGCAGGTTGCCCCGGGCCCGCCGGTGCTGCCCGCGCAGCGTCTCCACGTGCAGGGCGGCGAGATCGGCGGACGGGTCGGCACCCAGGGCGCCGGCCAGCTCGGCGCGGATCCGCTCGAAGACGGTCAGGGCCCGGCCGGGATGGCCGGCGGCGATCAGCGCGCGCATCAGGAGGGCCGCCAGCGGCTCGTGCAGCGGATGCTCCGCGACCAGGGCCTCCAGCTCGCCCACCAGGTCGGCGTCGCCGCCGGCCCGCAACCGGGCCTCGGCAACCTCCAGCCGGGCGGTCAACCACAGCTCATCCAGGCGTACGGCCTCCGCGCGCGCCACGTCGGGGAACTCCGTCGGGCCCCGCCACAGCGCGAGCGCCTCGTCGGCGTGCCCCTGGGCGACGAGGCGGGCGAAGCGGTGCGCGTCGACCCGGTCCCGCTCCAGGTCCAGGCGGTAGCCGGAGGGCGTGACCGCGATGGCGAGCCCGGGCGCGGCGCGGCGCAGCCGGGAGACCAGCGCCTGCAGCGCGCCCGCGGCGCTGCCGGGCGGGTCGGCACCCCAGACCCCGTCGACCAGCCGGTCCGTGGAGACGGCGCGGCCGGCGTCGAGGGCGAGCAGGATGAGCAGGGTACGCAGGCGCGCGCCCGCGACCGGCACCGTCGTGCCGGTGCCTGCCCGCAGCTCGACCGGACCGAGCACCGCGATATCCACGCTGTCGATTCTGCTCCCTGGCCGCGACCGGGTTTCCGGGCATGGCCGGTTTCCAGCTCCCGGCCGACGCAGCGCTTCCTCAGGTCAGCTGCCAGGAGGGTTCGGAGCAACCTTCCAACCAGCACACCCTGAAGTAGATGGTTGTGCGCTTGCCGTTGATGTGCTCATCGAGGTTGTACGTGGACTTCGCGTAGCTGTCGGTGACCCACAGGACTTCTTTCCAATCGTCGTCGATATCCTGGTAATTGAATTGGACGCGGACCCCGAAGCCATCCCGTCGCCATTGAACCTAAATTGAACGAGATCTTCAGGCGTCAATCTCAGGGTGGAACCGAGGCGAAACCACGGCGGTATGGAGGGGCCACCAGGTGCGGCACTAGGGTTGTCGGATGCCTGCCACCCGCCGTAGCCCGACCCGACATAGTGCGCCGCGGCGGACGGGGGAGCCGCGTAAGCCCGTCGTGCCCGCCGCGCTGGTCGACGCCCAGCAGGACCTCGAACCGGAGGCGGCGCTGCGCGCACTCGCCTTCTACGGTCACGACCTGTCCGGCCGGGAGGCGGAGGCGGTGGAGATCGCCCAGTGCCGGTTCCGCGGTGCGGACCTGTCCGGCTCGGTGCTGGCGCAGCTCACCATGACCGACTGCCTGGTGCAGACCTCGAACTGGGCGAACGTGCGCAGCGACGGCGGCGCCCTGCACCGGGTGATCTTCGAAGAGTCGCGGATGACCGGCTTCGCCGTCACCGACGGCAAGCTCGGCGACGTCACCTTCGCCCAGTGCCGGCTCGACCTGTCCGGCTGGCGCTTCACCGGCTTCGACAGCGTGCGCTTCACCGGTTGCAACCTGACCGGGGCGGACTTCACGAACGCCGACCTGCGCGGGGCCCGGTTCACCGGTTGCGACCTGACCGGCGCCCAGTTCCACCACGCCACCATGGACGGCGCCCGGTTCCGGCGCTGCGAGCTGGACGGGATCGCGGGGATCACGAGCTGGCGCGGCGCGATCGTGCACCCGGACGACCTGCTGGCGCTGAGCTACACGCTGGCGGCCGGGCTCGGCATCAAGGTCGACCCGGAGGACTGACCCTGCCGCTGCTTGCCGCGCGGCCTAGCTGGTGCGCGGGGGGAGCGCGACGACGATGGAACCGGCCGCGCGGTCGTGCAGGCCGCGGCGGTCGCCGTCCATGATGACCGCCGGGACGAGCAGGGCCAGCAGGACACCGCGCAGCAGGCCACGCGGGATGCCGATGGCGCCGCCGTCGACCGCGGACACCGCGCGGAGCCGGGCCAGCGACATGCCCAGCGTCCGTCCGAACAGGCCGATGAAGAGCGCGTTGAACAGGATGAGCACGGCCACGGGCGGCCAGGCCACGACCCGCGGATCGGCGTAGAAGCTCGCGATCACCAGGCACAGCGCCCAGTCGATGAGCAGCGCGGCGAAGCGGCGGCCGAAGCTCGCGGGCCGCAGCACCGTCAGGTCGAGGGCTTCGGCCTTCTCGGGCGGGGTGGGGGATCCGTTCGCGCGCGTTGCCACGGCCACGAGAGTAGTGGCGGGACCGCTGGGATGTTGCTGTGGGCGTACCGGTCAGCGCTTTTTGGCCCGGCGGGGCCGCCCTGGCGGTAGGGTCCGGGGGGTTGTGGGTCAATCACGGGCGCCGTAACACGCCGGTAACAATAGGGATACGCCTGGGCAACCGCGGACCCATAGCGTCGCGACCAGCCATGCTTCGTGGCGGCTCACGCCGCCCGGTTCCAAATCCTGTGCCAGGAGGACGTGTGTTCGCCAATCCCGAGGAACTCCTGCGATACCTCAAAGACGAGGACGTCAAGTTCGTCGACGTACGGTTCTGTGACCTTCCCGGCGTGATGCAGCACTTCAACATGCCGGTGGAATCGTTCGACGACAGTGTGGTCACGGACGGTCTCGCCTTCGACGGATCCTCGATCCGCGGGTTCCAGGCCATCCACGAGTCCGACATGATGCTGCTGCCGGACGTCACGACGGCCTTCGTCGACCCGTTCCGGATCCAGAAGACGCTGGCCCTGAACTTCTTCATCCACGACCCGTTCACGCGGGAGGCCTACTCGCGCGACCCGCGCAACGTGGCGAAGAAGGCGGAGACCTACCTCGCGTCCAGCGGCATCGCCGACACGGCGTATTTCGGTGCCGAGGCCGAGTTCTACATCTTCGACTCGATCCGCCACGAGACGTCCGCCAACCAGGCGTTCTACTACATCGACTCGATCGAGGGCGCCTGGAATTCCGGCAAGGACGAGGAGGGTGGCAACCGCGGTTACAAGACCGCGTACAAGGGCGGCTACTTCCCCGTCTCGCCGCTCGACCACTACTCCGACCTGCGCGACGCCATGGTGCGCCGCCTGATCGACGTCGGCTTCACCGTGGAGCGTTCGCACCACGAGGTCGGCACCGCGGGCCAGGCCGAGATCAACTACAAGTTCTCGACGCTGCTGCACGCCGGCGACCAGATGCAGATGTTCAAGTACATCATCAAGAACACCGCCTGGGAGCACGGCAAGACGGCGACGTTCATGCCGAAGCCGCTCTACGGTGACAACGGCTCCGGCATGCACACCCACCAGTCCCTCTGGCTGGGCGGCGAGCCGCTGTTCTACGACGAGACCGGCTACGCGGGTCTGTCGGACATGGCCCGCTGGTACATCGGCGGCCTGCTGCACCACGCGCCGTCGCTGCTCGCGTTCACCAACCCGACGGTCAACTCGTACCGCCGCCTGGTGCCGGGCTACGAGGCGCCGGTCAACCTGGTCTACTCGCAGCGCAACCGCTCGGCGTGCACCCGCATCCCGGTGACGGGCAGCAACCCGAAGGCCAAGCGCGTCGAGTTCCGCGTGCCGGACCCGTCGTCGAACCCGTACCTGAGCTTCTCGGCCCAGATGATGGCCGGCCTGGACGGCATCAAGAACAAGATCGAGCCCCCGGCCCCGATCGACAAGGACCTGTACGACCTGCCCCCGGAGGAGTGGGGCAGCGTCAAGCAGGTCCCGGGCTCGCTGGACGCGGTGCTGCAGTCGCTGGAGAACGACCACGAGTTCCTGACCGCCGGCGGCGTGTTCACGGACGACCTGATCTCGACCTGGATCGACTACAAGCGCGTCAACGAGATCGACCCGGTCCGGCTCCGCCCGACCCCGCACGAGTTCGAGATGTACTACAACGTCTGAGTTGTAGCACCGCCGACGAAACGGCGGTCACGATCGGCTTCGGCCGGGAGTGGCCGCCGTTTCGCGTACGCCCGACGGGCTGTCACCCGCGGGGTGGATCCGGCCCGCGCGCCTCCGCCGGTTGCGCCCCTGCGCGCCGCCGGTGCCGCCATAGTCTTCTCGAGGTGGTGGCCGGTGTGGCCCGGCCTTGCGGCTGCTCGGGAGAGCTACTCGCAGATCCTCGCCGGCCAGCTGATCGGAGCCATCGAACTGGTCGTGCTGGTCGCGATCGGGCTCTCGGCCGTGTTGCTGGCGGCCCGCGGCATCCGCTGCCTCGTTCGTCCGGGCGTCCACGGCCAACGGCGGTTCCGCGCCGTCCTGCTCGGCGTGTCCGTCCGTTCCGGCGCGCTCGCCGTTGTGGCGGACGGCGTTCCGCCCGAGTGCTGACCTCCGGCCCGACGACGTCGGTGGTCGCTGTTAGGGTCTCCGCACTTTCAGTCGCCGGCACGGACGGGGCACGATGAGCGTCACGCACGAGGACACCCGGGGCTGGGATGCCATCGAGGCTGCGGTCGTGCGGGTCGTCGCCGACCCGAGTCCGTTGCACTGGGGAACCGGCGCCCTGCCCGGCCAGACCGGGATCTACGGGCTGAGCGCCTACCGGGCCGACGACCACTGGCTGCTGGTGACCTTCGGCCTCACCGATCTCTTCGGCCAGGGCGAGGGCGCCGAGGTCAGCGGCTGGGGATTCGAGCTCACCATGCGGGTGCCCCGGACCGCTGAACAGCCGCCGGCCTGGTCGCTGACGCTGCTGGACAAGCTCGGGCAGTACGTCTTCGGCAACGAGCAGCCGTTGGCGTCCGGCCACCGGATGGACCCGGGCGGCCCGATCACCGGCGAGCCCGGCACCCGCCTCACCGCGCTGGCCTTCGCCGAGGATCCGCGGTTGCCTCGCATCGAGTCTCCGTTGGGTCGGGCGCTGTTCCTGACCGTCGTGGGGATCACCGCCGACGAGCTGGCCCGGATGAAGGCCACCAGCACCGACCAGGTGCTCGCCGCCCTGTCCCCGCTCCTGATCACCGACCCGGCGCGCTGATCACCAGTCGCGCCAGGCGTCGGTCAGTTCGCCGCGGTCCAGGTTGCGGCGGGCGGTGAGGGCCGTGACGTCGACGCCCGCCGCGGTCAGCACGGCGTCGATGTACTCGCAGATTTCCTCGCGCTCGCCGGTCTCGATCACGGCCTCTTCCTCGTCGATCGCGTTGAGGGCGAGCACGACCCGCTCGACCGCCGCCCAGGCGGCCTCGTCCGGGACGGCCGGCAGCGACGCGATCTCCTGCTCGTACGCCGCCAACGTGACGTCGATGGCTGCCGTGGCGTCAGCGGGCCACAGCGCCGCGGCGTACGCCTGATCGCGGGGCAGCGTGCCCGCCGCGACCGCCGCTTCCTGGTCCGCCACGCTGCGCTGCCACTTCTGACTCGGCCTCTCGATCATGGCCGCCAGCCTAAGGGGTGTCTGGCGGTGTGCCGCTCAGCCGGCTGCGGCGGCGTTAGCCGCTTCGACGGCCGTACGGATGCATTGCGCCATGCCGATCGCCTGCACCAGGGTGAGCACCGGCGCGGTGATCTCGAACGCCAGGCTCTCCGGCCGCCAGGACCACATGCTGCTCGTGGTGACCAGCCCGGCGACCTGACCGCCGGTGCTGTCGGCGACGGTGAAGTTGCGGGCGCTCCAGTTGCCGCTGGTGGTCAGCTCCCGGCCGTCTGCCAGCGTCACGGCTGCCCGCTTCGGGCCGCTCCAGTTGCTGAACTTGATCTCCAGCAGGGGCTCGGACCGCGGGCCGAGGAGCTCGTAGCGGTTGCCCCAGAAGCCGGTCGCCTTGCCGGTTGCCAGCAGCGTGGCGTCGGCGGCGTCGAAGATCTCGAATTTCGGGCGTGCGGACCATGCCTTGCGGTGGATGACGGCGACCGGAGTCCCGTCGCCGAGGGTCACCTCCGCGGTCGTTCCGAAGATGGACTTCGAGGGCAACAGGAGGACGCCGGTGAAGGTCGACGGGTGCATGGTCCCATCGTCGGTCATCGGCGCCAGCCTGCCGCAGTGGTCCTCGCAGTCAGGGTCAGCGGGGGCGCTGCTGGCGCATGCCCTTGCCGCCCGGGCGCATGTTCTTCGGGATTGCGCCCTTCGGCATCTGCGGGCGGGCCATCAGGGCGCCCAGGCGCTTGTCCAGCGCGTTCACGTCCTTGCCCGTCAGGTTGCGGGGCAGGCGCATCACCGTCGTGCGGAGCTTGCGGATCGACAGCTCGCCCTCGCCCTGGCCGATCAGGTAGTCGTACATCGGGGCGCTGCCGATCACCTTCGACAGGCGGCGCTTCTCCTGGCCCATCAGGTTGCGGACGCGCTGCGGCTGGCCCTCGCCGAGCAGGATCACACCGGGGCGCCCGATCACGATGTGCACCATGTCGAACTGGGTGGTGGAGCTCGCCGCCGGGCGCACCCGCCAGTCGCCGCGCATGTTCTCCACGATCGAGGCCGCCGCGCCCGGCTGGCCCTCGGCCGCGTTCATCATCGCCGTGTTCGACCGCAGGTTGAGCACGATCAGCGCCGCCAGCAGGGCGATCATGATGCCGATCGGGATCCACACCCAGCCCAGGCCCAGGAGGACGACCAGCACGGTCAGGGCGAGCGGGATCAGCACCGCCGCGATGATCAGCGGGACGAACCATTTGTCCTGCCGCGCGGTGAACGCGAACACCTGGCCGATCTGCTTCAGGCGCTCGACGAACGACACCTTCTCCTGGGGTTTTGCCATACCCGAAAGTGTAGTGGTCAGCCGGGTGCCTTACTCGCCCAGGACCCGTAGCTGAGGAGGGCCGGGGCCCGGATATGAGGGACCTTCCCCATGCGGGACCGCCACCTTCGCGCGAAGAGTCGAGTACAGCAACGACGACCGACCATGAGGAGTAGCGATGTTCCAGTTCACCGACGCCGGATTCCAGCTCGACCTCTACCACCAGCGCGCCGGCGAGTGGCGCCGCGCGGCCGCCGCCGACCACCTCGCCCGCGAGGCGACCACCGACCTCCGGCACCGTCCGAGGTGGCGTTGGCCGGGCCGCCGGCCCCGGGCGGTACGCGCTCCCGCCGCGTCATCAGATTCTTCCGTGAATGCCCCGGCCGTCAGGCCGGAGAGGAGACGGAACTCCTGCGGAGCGGAGCGGGGAAAGCCGATTCGCTGCGAAGGCGGATTGGTGTCTGGTGCGTAGGCGGAATAATATGCTAACGTTCCTACGTCCTAAGGTGATAGCCAAGCCGGTCGGACCTACCGCCGGGCTGGTGGGAAGTGACGTCTGTGGAGACTGCGTAAGACCGATGGACGGCTACCGTCCTTTGCCGTTTGTTCGGGTCGGCTGTGGTCGGTGAAGCAGAAAGCTCAACCCGCGAGGGTCGAATCCCCTTGCTTCAGCTGGGGGAAGATGTCAAGACGGTGCTTTTCGGGGCGGGCGCGCCCGCCCCGTGGCATGACATGCTCGACGGTGTGACATCGCACGCCAGCAGTGAGGTTCTGGTCGGCCGGGAGGCGGATCTCGCCGTGCTGCGTGACGCCCTGAAGGGCACCCGCAACGCCGAGCCGTCGACCGTCCTGGTCGGCGGCGAGGCGGGGGTCGGCAAGACCCGCCTGGTGGAGGAGTTCTGCCGGGTGGCCACCGGCGACGGCGCCCGGGTCCTCACCGGCCAGTGCCTCGAGCTCGGCGAGGAGGGCCTGCCCTTCGCGCCGTTCGCCGCCGCGCTGCGCCGGCTCGTGCACACCGACGGCCCGGCCGTCCTGGACGGACGCGAGCAGGACTTCGCCCGCCTGCTGCCCGAGCTGGGCCCGCCACCGCCGGAAGCGGTCGGCGAGGCTCGCCGCGGCTACCTGTTCGAGCTGGTCGCGGCCCTGTTCGACCGGCTCTCTGCGCGGCAGCCCCTGGTACTGGTGATCGAGGATCTGCACTGGGCGGACAGGTCGACCCGGGATCTGATCGGCTTCCTGGTCCGCTCGGCCCGGCTGCCACATGTGCTGCTGCTGGCCACGTACCGCACTGATGAACTGCACCGCGGTCATCCGCTGCGGCCGTTCCTGGCCGAGCTGGATCGGGTACGCGGTGTGCAGCGCGCCGACCTGGACCGGCTCGACCGTGACGGCACCGCCGAGATGCTGGCCCACCTGCTCGGCGCGGAGCCGGAACCGCGGACGGTCGACACGATCCACGAGCGTGCCCAGGGCAACCCGTTCTTCATCGAGCAGTTCGCCGCGTCCGCCGACCCGGCCTGCGACCTACCGCACAGCCTGCGCGACCTGCTGCTGACCCGGGTCGACCAGCTCACCGACGCCGCCCAGCGGGTGCTGCGGGTGGCCGCGGTCGGTGGCACCAAGTTCGGGCACGAGTTGCTCTGCCGGGTGGCCGGGATCGACGAGGCCGACCTGGAGTCCGCGCTGCGCGCCGTCGTCGCGGCCCAGCTGATCGTCGTCGACACCGACGGCGGGTACGAGTTCCGGCACGCCCTGGTCCGCGAGGCCGTCCACGACGATCTGCTGCCGGGCGAGCATGCCCGCCTGCACGCCCGGTATGCCGAGGCGGTCGAGGCTGAGCCGAACCTGGTCGCGGTGGGCCGCGCCCCGGTGGAGATCGCCTACCACTGGTACGCCGCGAACGACCACCCGAAGGCCCTGACCTCGTCGCGCCGGGCAGCGGAGACGGCCGGCCGGCGGTACGCGTACGCGGAGCAGGCCCGCCTGCTGGAGCGCGTCCTGGAGTTGTGGGAGCTGGTCCCGGACGCGGCGGAGTTGCTCGGCGCCAGCCACCTCGACCTGCTGGAGCAGACCGGGCTGGCGGCCATCGACGCCGGTGACCATCAGCGCGCGCTGAAGCTGACCAAGGCGACGCTGGCCGACCTGGACGCGGAGGCCGAGCCGCTGCGCGCGGCCCGGCTGCTGGTCCGGCGCAGCAAGCTGCTTTACAACGCGGGCACCAGCGACGGCGCGGCCGAGGCCCGGGAGGCGTACCGCCTGTTGCGCGCGGCGCCGCCGTCGCAGGAGCGGGTGGCCCTGATCGCCGACGTCGCCTACGCGCTGGGCGGGGTCGACGACGAGGAGGCCGGCCAGGTGGCGAGCGAGGCGATCGCCGCCGCCGGCGAGGCGGGCGACGTGTCCGCCCACGTGTCCGCCACCATCACCTACAGCCAGGTGTGCGGCGGCCGGCTGTCCGCCCGTGAGGCGCTGCCCGCGATGGAGGAGGCCGCGGCGCGCGCCCGCGAGACCGGTGACCTGCCCAACCTGGCCCGGGCCCTGGTGAACATCTCCGACTCCCTGTTCGAGCTGGGCCGCTACGAGGAATCGGCGGCCGCGGCGGCCGCGGGCGGCCCGTACGCGGACCGGGTCGGGGTGCACCGCACCACCGGCGTGTTCCTGCTGGCCAACCACGCCGAGGCGCTGATCGCGCTGGGCCGCTGGGACGAGGCGGACGCCCGGTGCGCGGAAGCGGCCCGGCTGGACCCACCGGGCACGCTGGCGCTGCCGTGGATGCGGCTGCGCGCCGGGCTGCGGCTGGCTCGCGGCCACGAGCGCGCGGAGCCGCTGGCGCACCGGGCCATCGGATTCCTCGGCCGGCAGTTCCTGCACCGGGAGAACAGGCTGACATTGTCGGAGCTGCGCATCCGGGTCGCCCGGCACGCCGGGGACCAGGCGGCGGCGCTGATCGCGGCCCGGGCGGCGGTCGCCGAGCCGGCGATCGCCGATCGCCCCCGGTACGGCTGGCCGGTGCTCACCTCGGCGGCCGCGGTCGCCGCGGAGGCAGCCGACGACGAGCTGGCCGCCCTGATCCGCCAGCTCGCCGGGGCGGTGCCGCAGCGCTACCCCGCCGACCGGGCGTACGCGGCGCAGGTGGCCGCGACGCTGACGGGCCGGCCGGAGCTGTGGCGCGAGACGGTCGCCGCGTGGCGGGCCGACGGGCAGCGATATCCGCTGGCGGTGGCCCTGCTGGGCCTGGCCTCCGCGGCGGCGGGCGCGGGCGACCGCCCCGGCGCGGCGGCGGCGGTCGAAGAGGTCGCGGCGGTGGCGGGAGCGCTGGGCGCCAAGCCGCTGTCCGAGGCCGCGGACACCCTGGCCCGCCGGATCGGGTTGCGCTCGGCGGCGCATCCGGTCGCCACGGGTACGGAGACACTCACCGACCGGGAACGGGAGGTGCTGCGGTTGGTGGCCGAGGGGCGCAGCAACAGCGGAATCGCGCAGCAGCTCTACATCTCGCCGAAGACGGCCAGCGTGCACGTCTCCCGGATCATCGCGAAACTGGCGGTGGCGAACCGCGGCGAGGCTGCCGCGGTCGCACACCGCCTGGGACTACTGGACGACTGACCGATCCCGGCCGGGCTGGCTGCTGCCGGGGCTGGCCGTCGCCGGGCTGGCTGTCGCGGGGTTGGCTGCCGCTGGCCGTGGCTTGCTGCCGCCGGGCTCTTGCCGCAGGGCTTGGCTGTCGCGGGGCTTGCTGCCGCCGGGGCGCTTGCCGTCGGGCTGGCTGCCGCCGAGGGCTGGCTGCCGCCGGCCGGGCTTGCCGGTCGGCGGCAGGGGACGGCCCTGTCGGCAGAGGTCAGCTTGGGGTGTGCTGGGCCTGCCGGGCGGCGACCGCAGCGACCGCGGAGACCCAGAGCATCGCGGTGATCGCGCCGATCGCCAGGGTCAGGGATCCGGCCGTGCTGCCGCTCATCGCCCACAGGTCGCCGGCCAGCAGCGCCGTCCCAGCCACCACGGATCCGACGGCGGCGCCGCGCTGCCCAGCCCGGCGGAAGTGCCGGGCCAGCACGTAACAGGCGGCGATCGAGGCGGTGAAGGCGATTGTCCCGGCGGCCATGTGGCCGTAGCTGTGCCAGCTCAGCGTCGCGGGCATCCCGTACGGCGTGCCGGCCGGGAAGCCGTCCGCGGCGTCCATCACGAAGACTCCGGCGGCGAGCATGCCGGCGCCGTTCGCCGCGACCAGCCGGGGCAGCCACCTGCTGGGCAGGGCCCGGCGCAGCCCGGCGGCACCGGCCATGGTCAGCAGCCCGGCGACGACGAAGTTGGTGATCTGCAGCCAGCCGAGCGAGCCGTTGCTCAGCACGCTGAGCGGATGCCGGGTCAGGTCGAAGCCGGCGCGGGTGGCGGCCTGGGCGAGGGCGACGGCCGCCCACAGCGGCCCGGCGATCGCGGCGCAGGCGAGCAGGGAACGGGTACGGACGGCGGCGGTGGGCACGGTACGGGCGGCGAGCGCGGTCATGGCTGGGCCTCTCTGGGATTCGTATGCTGCGGTTCTGCCGCTACGTCGCTCCCGCGATGTGACAGGGAATGGTTTCATTACCTGTCACATCCATCGTTCGACGCTGGGGCACACGGCAACCACCGAGAACGGAGCACGTCCCATGCGCTACCTGATGATGTCGAAGCCCTCCGACCAGCCCGCCGACGAGAACCTCTACGCCGAGATGGGCAAGTTCATCGAGGAACTGACCGCGGCCGGCGTGCTGCTGGCCACCGGCGGCCTGGAGGCCGGCGGCGTGCGGGTGACGTCGGTCGGCGATGAGATCACCGTGACGGACGGCCCGTTCACCGAGGCCAAGGAGGCGGTGGCCGGCTTCGCGCTGGTCGAGGTCCGGTCCCGCGCGGAGGCCATCGAGCTGACCCGCCGCTTCCGCAGGATCGTCGGCGACGGCGAAAGCGTGATCCAGGAGGTCTTCGGCCCGTGACCCACCCGCGGAGCACCGCCGGCCCGGAGATGGGCCGGCGGTGACCGACGTAGCCGCCAGGATCGACGCGGTCGTCAAGCTGGAGTCGGCCCGGATCGTGGCCGCGCTGATGCGCATCGTCCACGACGTCGGCCTGGCGGAGGAGTTGGCACAGGACGCGCTCGTCGCCGCCCTCGAACAATGGCCGGCTGCCGGCGTACCGGAAAATCCCGGCGCCTGGCTGATGACGATCGCCAAACGCCGCGCGGTCGACCACATCCGGCGCTCCAGGCTGCACGAACGCAAGGCCGAGCAGCATGCCCGCGAGCTGGACCAGGCGGCACCCGCGTCGGAGCGGGACGACGTGCTCCGGCTGATGTTCATCTCCTGCCATCCGGTGCTGCCGACCGAGGCCCGGGTGGCGCTGACGCTGCGGGTGGTCGGCGGGCTCACCGCGGCCGAGATCGCCCGCGCGTTCCTGGTCACCGAGCCGGTCGTGGCCCGCAGGCTCGCGACGGCGAAGCGCACGCTGGCCGAGGCCCGGGTGCCGTTCGCCCTGCCGGAGGCGGACGACCTGCCCCCGCGGCTGTCGTCGGTCCTCGAAGTCATCTACCTGATCTTCAACGAGGGCTACTCGGCGAGCTCGGGCGACGACCTGATCCGCCCGGCGCTGTGCCTGGAGGCGCTGCGACTGGGCCGGCTGCTCGCCGACCTCGCACCCGGCGAGGGCGAGGTGCACGGCCTGGTCGCGCTGATGGAGATCCAGGCCTCCCGCGCGGCCGCGCGGACCGGTCCGGCGGGCGAGCCGATCCAGCTGCACGAGCAGAACCGCGGCCGCTGGGACCAGTTGCTCATCCGCCGCGGCTTCACCGCGATGCTGCGGGCCCGCGAGATCGGGGGTACACCAGGACCGTACGTGCTGCAGGCGGCGATCGCGGTCTGTCACGCCCAGGCCCACACGGCGCAGGACACCGACTGGGCCCGGATCGCGGCCCTGTACGACGCCCTGGCCCGGCTGCGGCCGACGCCGATCGTCCAGCTCAACCGGGCGGTGGCGGTCGGGATGGCCCGGGGCCCGCAAGCGGGGCTCGACCTGGCGGACGCGCTGCTCACCGACCCGGCTTTGCGCGACTACCACCTGCTGCCGGGCGTCCGAGGCGACCTGCTGGCCCGGTTGGGCCGCGCCGGCGAGGCCCGCCGGGAGTTCGAGCGGGCCGCCGGCCTGGCACGCAACGCGGCCGAAGGCGCGTTCCTGCGCCGCCGGGCCGACGAGATCACCGTGGCGGAGGCGGCCGGCCGCACGCTGGGGGAGGCGGCAGCTGAGTTCCTGGCCCGCGAGAACCTGGACGCGGCGACGCTGCGGTCTTACGGCCAGACGTTGACCCGGCTGTGCCGGGCGGTGGGTGCACGGCTGCCGCTGGCCGAGCTGACGGCGGAACGGGTGGCCGAGGCGTGCGCCACGGCGTGGGGCGACGCGGCGCCCCGGACCTGGAACCGCCACGTATCGGCGATCCGATCCTTCAGCGCATGGGCGTCCACAGCCGATCCCGCGCCGGGCTCGGCGGCTGCTCCCGGGCTGGGTTCGGCGGCTGCTCCCGGGCTGGGTTCGACGGTTGGGTCCGGGCTGGGTTCGGAGGCTGGACCCCGGCCTGGTTCGGAGGCTGGACCCCGGCCTGGTTCGGCGGTTGGCCTTGGGCCGGATTCGGCTGCTCGGGTGGGCTTTGCGGCTGGTCTCGGGCGGCGTCCGGAGACCGGGGCTCGGACCGCACCGCTGGGTGGGCCGGATCTGGACGGGTTGTGGGAGCGCGCCGACGTGGCGCTGCGGGAGCGCACGCTGTGGCGGCTGCTGCATGAGTCCGGTGCCACCGTGCGGGCGGTGCTGGGGTTGAACGTCGAGGATCTGGATCAGGAAGACCGCCGGGGGCGCAGCGGGGACGGCTTTGTGAGCTGGCGGTCCGGGACTGCCAGGCTGCTGCCCGAGCTGCTGGCGGGGCGGACGCGTGGGCCGGTCTTCCTGGCCGATCGCCGCCCGGGCCCGGCGCGGATGCCGGCGGAGGCGGACCGCTGCCCGGAGACCGGCCGGGGCCGGCTCTCCTACGAACGCGCGGAATACCTCTTCAAACAGGCGACCGGCACCACCCTCCACCGCCTCAAGCCGCGGTGACTGGCTCAGGCCGCGGTGACCGGTCAGCGGGTCGCCTCCCGCCAGCTGTCCGCGGTGCTCTTGTCGTAGTAGCGGGTGAAGCCGCAGCCCCAGGCAATGGCGTCGGCCATGGTCGTGCCGTCCCACCTGTGCGCGCCACTGACCAGCAGGCGGCTTCCTATCTCGTAGGCGGGTGGCAACTCGCCGTAGGCGGGTGGCGGCTCGCCCACCCGGGGGGTGCCGCCCGGGGCCGTCATGTCGATGGTGACGGTCGGGCCGGAGCCGCCGACGAACCACTCACTGACGGCGAACGTCGCACCTACGACGTGGAGGATGCTGCCGGGCCGGTCGGTGTGTGCGGGGCCGATGGAGATTACGGTGCCGTCGAAGGCGAACGCGCGGTCGCGCAGCAAAGGCGGCGAATAGGCATAGACGCAGTCGGCCATCTCCCCTCCCGGAAGCGCGCCGGTCGGCCTGCTCTCGGGGGAGTGGGCGACTGCCTGCTCCCTCGCGGGTGAGCCGTTCAGGGGGCCGCCGCCGAGACCGGCAACGGCTGCCACCGACGCGGCGACCAGTGCCCCGGCGCCCCAGGCGAGCCGCGACTGGCGGCGCTGACGGACCCGTCTGCGCGCCCCGTTGGCGAGGGCCACCGCGGCAGGCGCTTGCTCGGACTCCTCGGCGAACAATAGCCGCAGCTCGCCCTCCAACTGATCAGTCATGGTGTCTCCCTTAGAACGGCCGCGACGCCGTTGCTCCGGAGGGTCGCCAGGGCCCTGGAGGTGGTCGCTCGGACGGCGCTGACGCTGACGCCCATCGCATCGGCGATGCCGGCGTCGTCGAGATCCGCGTAGTAGCGCAGGACGAGAGCCGTCCGGGCCCGGGGTGCGAGGGTCGCCAGCACCTGCCGCAACTGGTCGCGGGACGCGACTCCTTCGGCGGGATCGGACGCGGCTGCCGGTTCCCAGCCGGCCAGGTCGGTCGGCCGCTCGGTCGAGGAGCGGCGCCGGTGCCAGTTCAGGTGGGCGTTGATCAGCATCCGGTGCACGTAGGCGTCCGGCTGCCCGGCCACGGCGACCTTTCGCCAGTGACGGTAGGCGTCGGCCAGCGCGGTCTGCGTCAGGTCCTCGGCTCTGTGCGGGTCACCGGTCAGCACGTAGGCCAGCCGGAGCAGGGACGGGCCCCGCTCGGTGACGTACCTTTCGAAGCTCACCCGTAACCCCCTCGACGCGCCTCACCTAGAGAGACGCATCGAGCGTTCGCATCCGCTGCATCAGCGGACCGAGTGACGTCAGGCGCGGGCGGCCAGGGCCTGCTGGTAGAGGCGGCCGGCGCGGTAGGACGAGCGGACCAGGGGGCCGCTCATCACGCCGGCGAAGCCGATCTGCTCGGCCTCCGCGTTCAGCTCGACGAACTCCTCCGGCTTGACCCAGCGTTCCACTGGGTGGTGGCGCGGGGTCGGCCGCAGGTATTGCGTGATGGTGATCAGCTCGCAGCCCGCCGCGTGCAGGTCGCGCAGGGCCTGGGAGACCTCGGCGCGTTCCTCGCCCATGCCCAGGATCAGGTTGCTCTTGGTGACCAGGCCGGCCGCGCGGGCCTGGGTGATCACGTCGAGGGAGCGGTCGTAGCGGAAGCCCGGGCGGATGCGCTTGAAGATGCGGGGGACCGTCTCCACGTTGTGCGCGAGGACCTCGGGCGCCGCGCCGAAGACCTCGGCGAGTTGGTCGGGCTCCGCGTTGAAGTCGGGGATCAGCAGCTCGACGCCGCAGCCCGGCTGCAGCTTGTGGATCTGGCGGACCGTCTCCGCGTAGAGCCAGGCGCCGCCGTCCGGGAGGTCGTCGCGGGCCACGCCGGTGACCGTCGCGTATTTCAGGCCCATGGTGGCGACGGACTCGCCGACGCGGCGGGGCTCGTCGGCGTCGAACTCGGCCGGCTTGCCCGTGTCGATCTGGCAGAAGTCGCAGCGGCGGGTGCACTGGTCACCGCCGATGAGGAAGGTGGCCTCGCGGTCTTCCCAACACTCGTAGATGTTGGGGCAGCCGGCCTCCTGGCAGACCGTGTGCAGGCCCTCTTTCTGCACGAGGCCGCGCATATGGGTGTATTCCGGGCCCATCTTGGCTTTGACTTTGATCCACGGCGGCTTGCGCTCGATGGGAACTTCGGCGTTGCGCGCCTCGATGCGCAGCATGCGGCGGCCCTCGGGAGCAATAGTCACAGGGCTGAGGTTACGCCGAATACAAGATCAACCGTTGCAGGGGCGGCGAGGCTCACATACCTGATCCTGTGAGTGCCCTCACGCCCGCCCGGGAAACCGGGTTTGCCGGCCGTCCGGGCGCTGTTAACGTCTCGTGCACGGTGCTGACGGAACCGAGTAACGCCCCGATATCACCGGCCGAGAGAGCCACCACGAGCTGTGACGGTGGCCCGGTGCCGGGGCGTGAAGACACTCCCGAGCCGAGTTCTACAAGAGGCGCCTGAACGCTGGGCGCGAAGGTGTGGTGGCACCGCGAGGATCCCGCTCGCCCACACCTCCCTGGGGCCGCGTTGCAGTCACCGAGGAGGTCAACAGCCATGCAACGCATCCTCTCCACCGAACTGGCCCGGCACACCGGCGAGACCGTTACGGTCGCCGGCTGGGTCCACCGCCGCCGGCTGCTCAAGGCCGTCGCTTTTCTGATCCTCCGGGACTCCGCCGGGCTCACCCAGGTCGTTATCACCGAGCCCGCGGTCCGCGCCCTGGTCGAAGGGCTGGGCGAGGAGTCCGTGGTCGAGCTGACCGGCACTGTCACGGCGAACCCGGCCGCGCCTGCCGGGGTCGAGCTGACTGCTCCCGTTCTGCGGATTCTGAACGCTGTGGACGTACCGCTGCCTTTTGATCTGCATCGGCCCGCGCTCAGCGCGACCCTGCCCACCCAGCTCGACCATGCCGCCCTGTCGCTGCGGCACCCGAGCCGGGCCGGGGCGCTGCGGATCGCGGCTGCCGCGACCGCGGGCTTCCGGGCCGCGCTGGAAGAGCGGCGGTTCGTCGAGATCCACACGCCGAAGATCGTCGCCTCAGCCACGGAGTCCGGTGCCAACGTCTTCGCGCTTGACTACTTCGGCCGGCCCGCCTACCTGGCGCAGTCGCCGCAGTTCTACAAGCAGCTGATGGTCGGGGTGTTCGAGCGGGTCTACGAGGTCGGCCCGGTGTTCCGCGCCGAGCCGCACGACACCGCGCGGCACCTGGCGCAGTACACGTCGCTCGACGCCGAGCTGGGCTTCATCGCCGACCACCGGGACGTGATGGCCGTGCTCACCGAGGTGGTGGCCGGCATGACCGCCACGGTCGCCGAGCGGACCGGCGCCGCCGTGCCGAAGGTGCCCGCCGAGATCCCGGCGCTGCACTTCGCGGAGGCGTTGCGGATCGCGGGCGCGCCCGCCGACGAGCCCGACCTGGCCCCGGCGCACGAGCGGGCGCTGGGGGAGTGGGCGCTGCGGGAGCACGGGTCCGAGTTCGTCTTCGTCACCGGCTATCCGATGCGCAAGCGGCCGTTCTACACCCACCCGCAGCCGTCGGACCCGGTCTGGTCCAACAGCTTCGACCTGCTGTTCCGCGGGCTTGAGCTGGTCACCGGCGGCCAGCGGCTGCACCGCTACGCCGACTACGAGGCCGCGCTGGCCGCGCGGGGCGAGACCACCGAGGCCTACCGGGGCTACCTCGACGGATTCCGGTACGGGATGCCGCCGCACGGCGGCTTCGCGATCGGCCTGGAGCGCTTCGTGGCCCGCCTGACGGGCGCCGCCAACGTCCGAGAGGTCACCGCGTTCCCGCGCGACCTGCACCGGGTCACGCCGTGACGCAGGTGGTCACATCAAGACGGCGACCGTCACGCCGACCACGATGATCAACGGGATGATCGTGGTGCAGACCAGGATCCACCAGGCGACCGGGTGGCCGAAGTTCAGCGCGACCCCGCCGCCCTTCTTCGGCACGAAGACCCGCTTGTCGCGGGGGTCGCGGTAGAGGATCACAGCAGCGTCGGCAGGTGGCGTTCGACGACCGGCAGCAGGTCGTTGACCGTCACCGGCCGGCCCAGCTCCGCGCTGAGCGACGTCACGCCCGCGTCACGGATGCCGCATGGCACGAAGCGGTCGAAGTTGGCCAGGTCGCAGTCGCCGTTGATGGCGAAGCCGTGCTGGGTGACGCCCCGGGCCACCCGGATGCCGATCGCGGCGATCTTGCGGTCGGGGCCGCGCTCGTCCGCGCGGACCCAGGCGCCGCTGCGGCCCTCGACCCGGTCGGTGCCGACGCCGAACTCCGCGCACACGTCGATCAGCAACTGCTCGACGCGGCGGACGTAGGCGACCACGTCGATCGGGTCGGCGAGCTTGACGATCGGGTAGCCGACGAGCTGGCCCGGGCCGTGCCAGGTGATCTTGCCGCCGCGGTCGACGTCGACCACCGGCGTGCCGTCCATCGGGCGGTCCAGCGGCTCGGTGCGCTTGCCGGCGGTGAAGACGCTGGGGTGCTCGAGCAGCAGGATCGTGTCCGGCTGGGTGCCCGCCACCACGGCGTCGTGCAGCCGGCGCTGGGTCTCCCAGGCCTCGCGGTAGTCGACCAGCCCCGGGCGCAGCACCTGCAACGTAGAAGTCGTCACGCCCGCCAGCCTAGCCCGTCAGCTTCCGCGGGCCACCGGGTCGATCCCCGGCCGGATGCGCCACAGCAGGACGCCGCCGACCTGCTCCGGCTCGCCGAACAGGTCGGTCGCCATCACCTCCAGCGCGGCCCGGAACACCGGGCCCTGCGAGCCGGTCACCTGCGAGGGCAGGAACACCGCCTCGACCTTCCAGTACGCCAGGTCCTGCCGGGCCTGGTCGCGGTCGAAGTCGCCGATCGGCTGGGTGTAGCCGTACATGGCGGCGCGCAGGAACAGCCAGTCGGTCTGGTGCGGGGTGGCCCCGATCTGGCCGGTGCCCTCCGGGCCGCCGGGGCCGAGGAAGTAGCCGTCCGGGATCCGGAACTGCTTGCCGCCGCGGGCCATCGTGTACGCCTGCCAGCGCTGCCCGTCGGCGGTGTCGGTGGTGGCGAACGGCAGCGCGGTCAGCACGCCGCCGTCGCTCACATACTGCTTCCAGATGCCGTCGGCGATGAAGGCCGGCTCCGGCGCGCGGTCGCTGGTCAGCACCGGCAGCGGGAAGAGCGGCACCAGCGCGATCGCGTAACCGGCCGCCCACAGGGTGTGCGAGCGCACCGACGGCATCGGCTCGGTCAGCAGGCGGTCCGCGGTGAGCGCCAGCAGGATGCCGATCACGCAGGCCACCACGAGGGCGAAGCGGCCGGGCAGGGCGGAGTCGAAGAGCGGCAGATCCAGCAGCGCCGCGTACGGCAGCTTGATCTCGCTGATGCTCTTGAAGTATTTGAGCTGCGGGCCCAGCGACAGCACGAGGAAGACGGCACCCACGGCGTAGATCGCGACCAGGGTCTCGAACCGTCCGGGCTTCGCGTGCTGGCGCAGCGTCACCAGGCACGCCACGGCCAGCACCATCAGCGGCAGGCCGAAGAACGACGTCTCCTCGGTCGGGTTCGGCGCCAGGTCGCTGCCGAACCCCAGCCAGCCGGCCAGCGAACGGGTCGGGTATTCCAGGAACGCCCCGACGTCCTCGACGTAGTGCGCCTGGTTGAAGCCGGTGCCGCTGAAGGTCTGCGGCCCGGCGAAGTGCATATAGAGCGGGTACGCCAGCAGCGCCCCGGCGACCACGGCCGTCACGCCCAGCCCGGCGAGCACGGTCGGCAGCGCGGCGCGGGCCTCGGCCCGGCAGTGTGGCAGCAGCGACCTGGTGCCGAGGAAGACCGCGCTGGCCAGCGCGGTGAAGAACAGCCCCTCGGCGGCGATGGAGAAGCCGACCGCCACCACCACGCCCAGGATCAGGCCGTGCCGCAGCCAGCGGCCCGGCTCGGGCAGCTTGAGGACCCACCAGAGCACCAGCGGCGCGACCCAGCCCGCGGTCCAGTTCAGGTGCCCGTTGGCGTGCGAGATGAAGCCCGGCGCGAAACCGCAGAACAGGCCGCCCAGGGCCGCGGCGACCGTCCGGCTGACCAGATAGCGGCGGAGGAACAGATACCAGCCGAAGGCGGAGCCGGCGAGATTCAGGGTGAGGATCGTCACGAAGCTGACCTGCGGGCCGGCCAGGATGGTCAGCGGCGAGAACAGCACGATGAAGACCGTGATCGAGGTGTTGGCGGCCAGGTTGACGCCGACCGGCGCGTTCATCAGGTCGGTGAAGAACGGATCACCGCCGTGCCCCAGCAGATAGACGCCGTATCCCAGCAGCCACTCGAAGAAGGCCTGGTCGCCGGCGTTCTTCACGAGGACGTGCCCGGCCGGGTCCTGCCACAGCCCGTTGGTCACATAGCCGGCGAGGGCCAGCGCGACGGCCGCGACGGCCAGATGTGGGCGCCAGGATCTGACGCCGCGGCGGGTCGGGGACTCGACCGGCGGATCGGCGGACTCGGACGGGGCTGCGGCGACGACGGACACCAGGCGCAGGTTAGCAAGTCCGGGGCACTACGGTCGGCCCGCCGGGCTCGATTGTTGATCGACCGCCGCCCGCAGCGCCGCCTCCAGGGTCGGCTGGGTGAAGGTGAAACCGGCCCGCAGCAGGACCCCCGGCAGCGCCCGCTGGCTGCGCAGCGCCTCGTGGGCGAACTCGCCGAGGGCGACCTGCAGGGCGATGCCCGGGACCTGCAGCACGGCAGGGCGGTGCAGAACCTGCCCGAGGACCTGGGTGAAGGTGGCGTTGGTGACCGGTTCCGGGCCGACCATGTTGACCGGGCCGGCCAGGTCGTCGCGGTGGAGCAGGAACTCGGTCGCGCCGAGCCAGTCGGCCAGGCCGATCCACGGGACCCACTGCTTGCCGCCGCCGAGCTTGGCGCCGGCGCCCATCCGGAAGAGCAGCATCTGCGGCTTGAGCAGTCCGCCGTTCGCGTCCAGCGGCAGCCCCGTGCGCAGCAGCACGACCCGGGTGCCGGCGTCCTCGGCGGGCCGGGCGGCGGCCTCCCACACCCGGCAGACATCGGCCAGGAAGCCGGTGCCGGCCGGCTCCTCCTCGGTGACCGCGCGGTCGCCGGTGTCGCCGTACCAGCCGACGGCGGAGGACTGCAGCAGGACGCGGGGGCGGTCGGCGGCCGGCAGGTTCTTGATCGCGTGGGCGATCGTGCCGGCGGAATCCCGCCGGCTGCTGCGGATCAGGCTCTTGTAGCGGCCGTTCCAGCGCTTGTCGCCGACCCCGGCACCGGCCAGGTTGATCACCGCGTCGGCGCCGGCGACCACCGCCTGGTCGAGCTGGCCGGAGGACGGCTTCCAGGTGGCCTCGTCGGGAGCCTGGGCCGGGCGGCGGACGAGCCGGGTGATGTCGTGGCCGGCGGCACGCAACCGCTCGGCGAGCCGGGTGCCGAGGAAACCGGACGCGCCGGCCAGGAGAATCCGCATGTCTCCATCATCCCCGAAGGTGAACCCGTTCAAAACAAAGAAGGGGCGCCGAAGCGCCCCTTCCTCACATTCGTCGCGGATCGGCAGGTCAGGCGGTCAGGCCGAGGTCTCCCTCGAACTGGCCGGCCTCCAGGCGCTCCTTCACCGTCACCAGGAAGCGGGCGGCGTCGGCGCCGTCCACGATCCGGTGGTCGTAGCTGAGCGCCAGGTAGATCATCGAGCGCGGCACGATCAGCTCGCCCAGGTTCGGGTCGTCGACGACCACGGCGCGCTTGACCACCGCGCCGGTGCCGAGGATGCCGACCTGCGGCTGGTTGATGATCGGGGTGTCGAAGAGCGCACCGCGGCTGCCCGTGTTGGTCAGCGTGAAGGTGCCGCCGGAGATCTCGTCCGGGCTGATCTTGTTGTTCCGGGTGCGCTCGGCCACGTCGGCGATCCGCTTGGCCAGGCCGGCCAGGTTGAGGTCGCCGGCGTCGCGGATGACCGGGACGATCAGGCCCTTCGGGGTGTCCACCGCGATGCCGAGGTGCTCGCCGTCGTGGTAGGTGACCGTGCCGGCCTCCTGGTCGATGGACGAGTTGACCACCGGGTGCTGGCGCAGGGCCTCGACCGCGGCCAGGGCCAGGAACGGCAGATAGGTCAGCTTCACGCCGTTCTTGACCAGGAAGTCGGCCTTGGCCTTGGCTCGCAGGTTGGCGACCTTGGTGAGGTCGACCTCGACCACCGTGGTGAGCTGCGCCGAGGTCTGCAGCGACTCGACCATGCGGCGGGCGATGGTCGCACGCATCCGGGTCAGCTTCTCGGTGCGGCCACGCAGCGGGCTGGGCGCCGCCTTCGGCGCGGCGGCGGGAGCGGAAGCTGCGGGGGCCGGAGTGGGCTTGGCCGCTGCCGCCTTCGCCGCAGCAGCCTTGTCGGCCGCCTCGATGACGTCCTGCTTGCGGATCCGGCCGCCGACGCCGGTGCCGGTGATCGACGCCAGGTCGACACCCTTCTCGGCGGCGAGCTTGCGGACCAGCGGGGTCACGTAACCGGCGTCACCGGCACCGTTCGCCTTGACCGTCTCGGCGGCCGGTGCGGCGGCCTGAGCGGGCGCGGCCGGGGCCGGCTCCGGGGCGGGCTTCGACTCGACCAGCGGCGCGGACTGCTGCTGCGGCGCGGGCTTGGGAGCCTCGGCCTTGGGGGCCTCGGCCTTCGGAGCTTCGGCCTTCGGAGCTTCGGCCTTGGGGGCCTCGGCCTGCTGCGGGGCCGGGGCGGACGGCGCGGGCGCCGCGGCGGGTGCGTCGCCGGGGGTGCCGATGATGGCCAGGTCGGCGCCGACGTCGGCGGTCTCGTCCTCGGGGACCTTGATCTCCAGGACCGTGCCGGCGACCGGCGACGGGATCTCCGTGTCGACCTTGTCGGTGGAGACCTCGAGCAGCGGCTCGTCGACCTCGATGGTGTCGCCGACCTGCTTGAGCCAGCGGGTGACCGTGCCCTCGGTGACGCTCTCGCCCAGGGCGGGCATCTTCACGGCCGTGCCCTCGCCGCCGCCGGTGGGCGCGGCGGCCTGCGGGGCGGGAGCCTCCTCCTCGACCGGCTTCTCGGTCGACGGGGTGTCCAGCGCGGCCGGCTCGGGCTCGGCCTCCTCGGCGGGAGCGGATTCCTGTGCGGCCGGGGCGGGGGCAGCCGAGCCCACGTCCTCGCCGTCGCCCGCGATGACCGCGAGCTCGCTGCCGACGTCGGCCGTCTCGTCCTCGCCGACGACGATGCGCGTGAGCACACCGGCGGCCGGGGACGGGATCTCCGTGTCGACCTTGTCGGTGGAGACCTCGAGCAGCGGCTCGTCGGCCTCGACCCGCTCGCCCTCCTGCTTGAGCCAGCGCGTGACGGTGCCCTCGGTGACGCTCTCACCCAGCCGCGGCATGGTGACCGATACCGGCATCTCTCAGAACTCCTTAACCGCTTTGTACGGGCCTTTAGTCGAGTCAGGGGCGGTGGTGGGGTGGTCGGATGGGAAGATCAGCTGTGCGCGTGTAGCGGCTTGCCAGCCAGGGCGAGGAACGCCTCGCCGAGCGCCTCGTTCTGCGTCGGGTGGGCGTGCACCAGCTGGGCGACCTCCTCCGGGAAGGCCTCCCAGTTGTAGATCAGCTGGGCCTCCCCGACAAGCTCACCCATGCGGGCGCCGACCATGTGCACGCCGACGACCGGGCCGTCGTTGACCCGGACCAGCTTCACGAAGCCCTGCGTCTTGAGGATCTGGCTCTTGCCGTTGCCGCCGAGGTTGTAGTTGTACGTCGAGATCCTGTCGGCGCCGTACTGCTCCCTGGCCTTGGCCTCGGTGAGGCCGACCGAGGCGACCTCGGGGTCGGAGTAGGTGACCCGGGGGATGCCGTTCTCGTCGATGACCGCCGGATTCCTGCCCGCGATCTCCTCGGCGACGAAGATGCCCTGCTGGAAGCCGCGGTGCGCGAGCTGCAGGCCGGGCACGATGTCGCCGACCGCGTAGATGTTGCCGACGCCGGTGTGCAGCCGCTCGTTGGTGATCACGAAGCCCCGGTCGAGCGTGACGCCCTGCTGCTCGTACCCCAGGTCGTTGGTCGTCGGGCCGCGACCGACCGCGACCAGCAGGATCTCGGCCTCCACCGTCTCGCCGCCGGCGAGGTAGGCCTTGACGCCGCCCTCGGTGTATTCGACCTTCTCGAACGGCTTGCCGACCTTGAAGTTGATCTTCCGCTTGCGGAAGGCCCGCTCGACGGCCTTGGAGATCTCCTCGTCCTCGGCGGCGACCAGCCGGGGCAGCGCCTCCAGGATGGTCACGTCGGCGCCGAAGGACTTCCACACGCTGGCGAACTCGACGCCGATGACGCCGCCGCCGAGCACGATCGCGGAGCTG
>Ga0307516_10000962_pt1 | contig 39750 bp, 39 predicted proteins | sample 19_EM_MG_FD_203310 | JGI IMG/M metagenome (GOLD analysis project Ga0307516, IMG submission 203310) | Populus trichocarpa ectomycorrhiza microbial communities from riparian zone in the Pacific Northwest, United States - 19_EM | ecosystem: Host-associated > Plants > Roots > Unclassified | place... | reverse complement strand
GAAACCGAGCATAAGACGAAAGAGCATGCATCAAAAAATGTAACCCGAGTTGTTCACTCCAACCCGACATAGCCACGGGCATCGACCTTGGAGAACGCAGTCGTCGGCGTCGGACATGCACCGAGGCTAATAAATGACCGAATTCGACCTTGTGAGCGAAAGGTCGAGACCCTGGGGGTAGTAAGGCTAGGAAATGGAATAGGCCCACTTATATTTGACGTAAGGGTCATGGTCGATGGCGTCCGCGAGGTCGTCAAGCTTGGAGAAGGTGGAAACACAAACAGGGTCTGGGAAGGTGTAGAAACGAAAGATGATACGGAATGTTCCTGGGTTTGAGGTTGCCTGCTCTTCTTCAAAAGATGCAAGGGCGGCGGCAAAAGTTTCTTGGATTCGGTTCGAACACGAACCGGTGGGAGCGGTAGACTGCATGTTCGTTGAGATGCCGAACCCGGAGTAGATGATCGTTTGATGGTTGGAGGGGATGATTCCATGATAATGATCACGGGTGAGGATGGGACCGGGGGGAGAATGCCGATTGGGACTGGACGGCGTTTGACCAAAGAAGTGGGGCGCGGAGGAAGGGTGCTCTGCAGAGGTGGCGGAATATGGAAAGTGGATCGGACAGCAGTCGCTGGTGGTGGAGGAGGGATGTTGAACGATGTTTTCCTGGCCGGGGCAGAAGGCGGAGGTCGGATAGGGGGGCGAGCAGTAAGAGGAGTGGGCGGCTCAGCTCTCTGCGGGGTGACATTGGATTCATCATCCGGCGAGTGATCAAGGTGAGAGTCTTTAAGAAGGCGAGGATAATGGGTCGTGCGGCGAGCGTCAAAGAGAACGTCCTCCTCCTCTTCTTCGACAAGGTCTTCACTCAGTATGCTACCACTTGTCAAGTTGCTGGCAACTGAGCCAGCGCGTTTGCGAGTGGACCCGTAGCGGTTGCGCCAGGCAGTTCCCATGCCAAGGCCTGACGTAGTGGAGGCTAACGAAGAGATGGAGGACTGGCGGGCAACAACACGATCTTCCATTGCTTTATCGAGAGCCTGAGCTTCGCGCATGACGAAAGTGTCCCCGTGCTCGAATTCGGAATCAGAGGATTGGTCAAGCATGCGGCGCCGTCTGCTCCATTCCTCCTCTTCATCGACAAGACTGGATTTGTCAGAATCTGAAGGCGAACCAGAATCGCCTCTAAGTTTTTTCTCGTACTCTAATAACTGATATATAAGTCTGGGGGTATGAACATTAGAGGAGAGAGGAGAGAGAAACAAAGAGAAACATACGACATGTTGGGACTAACCCATTTGCTTTTTTGTTTTACAAAGGAATAAGCGTCTTGCATGCCCTTGACATCCCAGACCTGGGGCGGAACGGAGGGTGAGCGTTCTGCTGCGGCACGCATGACAAGGGCAATGACGAGGGTTGCGGAGCGAGAGATGCCACACTGACAGCTGAGGGGCGGAGGGAGTGAGGGGATGATGGGAAGGGGTGGAGGGAGACATACTGGACAAGAACACCTTCGCCGCGGTGGAGGGCGGCGTCGGTAAAGGCCATTGCAGTGTGGAAACCGTTGTTGACGAGATCTTGCTGGCCATGGGACCATTGGAGTTTGAGGTAGTGCACGGCTGGCCTGCCAGTGGCAAGATTTTGGGGGTGGTAAGTATGGTTTGGGATGCGGGGGTGCTTGAGATCGGGGGTGGAGGCGACGGCGCGGAGTGGTTGGGAGGAATGGAGGGGTTCGAGGGGGGAGGCGACCTCCTTGGCGACGTTAAGGATGGATTTTATGCCGCGCTCGATGAGACCTTTCCAGTCGCGGGCATGGTCCTCAGAGCCGAGCCAGATGCCGGGAATGATCTGGATGGGTCCGTCAGGGTAGGGGGCGGGTTCGTCGCCGTCCTCGTCCTTGCGATATGGGAGTAGGGGGGGCGGAAGGGACATGACGGAGGGGCGGCGGTGGCGGGTGAGGGGGGGAGCGGGGAGGACGAGGGAGAGTTTTTTCATGTTCCTGAGGGATCTTGGTTTCGAGTCGGGGGAGTCGTCGGAGTCATCGTTGGGGGAGGGGGGGCTGTCGCTGGGGAGGGCGAGGATGATGGAGGGGGTGTCGACGGGGGTATCGATGCGGAGAGACGGAGGAGGACGTCTCTTGTAGGCCATACGGAGCACGACCAGCGTGGCGGAGCAGGAGAAGGGAGAGGCTGTGACGTGGCGTGACTGTGACTCTGGACTGGTCTACTTAATGCATCGGCTCGTTTTCGTGGTCTCGCTGCTCCTCCCGTTTGCCCTCCTCTACTTCCTATCCTCTCTCCTCAACTCTGCCCTCCTCGCCGCCGGCTACGACATCTCCCGCCTCATCCTCCTCGGCCTCCCAGACGGTCCCACAATCATGAGCGCCCCAATCGTCGTCGACGCCGCCGCTGCTACTCTCAACTTTGTTGACTTGGCCAAGTCCCCTGCAGTCATCTTTACCGCCGTCATCCTTGCCACCTCCGCCGCCTACAAGTTCCTCTACTCTGGTCAGTCCATCCCCCCGGCCCTCGACATCTACTCACCTCTCCCAAGAACGCCCTAAACCCCTCGACCCCAAGGTCTGGGCAGAGTTTCCCCTGCAGAAGAAGATTCAGATCTCCCCCAACACTGCCATGTCTGTCTTTTCCATTTCTTTCATCCCTCAACTCAACCTTTCCCCAGTTACCGCTTCAAGCTCCCCCACAACCAGGATGTCCTTGGTCTCCCCATTGGACAGCATGTCAATATCTCTGCCACAATTAACGGAAAGGATGTCTCGCGTGCCTATACCCCCATCAGCAGCGACGACGACCGCGGCTACTTTGAACTTCTCATCAAGGCGCGGCTTTTTCATCTTTTCGTTTCTCTTGCTTCAACTTCTGCCTCAACAGTCATATGAAAAGGGAAACATCTCCCGTCACGTTGCCACTCTCGAAATCGGTGACACCATCCGTGTCAAGGGCCCCAAGGGCAACTTCAACTATTTCCCCGGTCTCGCGAACCACATCAGCATGCTTGCCGGTGGTACTGGCATCACCCCCATGATCCAAATCATCCGTGCTGCTCTCAAAAATCCCTTGGACAAGACCACCATCAGCCTCATTTACGCCAATGTCAACCAGGAGGATATCCTCTTGAGAGACGATCTCAAGCAGCTCATGGATGCCCACGGAGCCAGGTTCAAGGTCTTTTACGTTCTCAACAACCCTCCCCCTATCTGGAACGGTGGCGTTGGCTTTGTTTCCAAGGACCACATCATCAAGCACTTCCCCAGCGGAGATACCCCCAACACCAAAGTCCTCCTGTGTGGTCCTCCACCCATGATTTCGGCCATGAAGTGAGTCACTTGCTCCAGATACCGTGCTCCGTCTCACATGCTCACACCGCCTCAGGAAACACCTTGATGAGCTGAAGTACTCGGTACCCCGCGGGGTCGCTAAGGTTGTAGACCAGGTTCGTCCCATCATGAAATAAGGATCAGGCGACCTACTTACTCTGGGTTCCTCTACTCAGGTTTTTGCTTTCTAAACTAGACATTACCCTGCATTTTTCGTCGGTAGATGCTCAGATATCCATAGAATTCCACGCTAATATATGAAATGACGATGTACAATGGGTGTGTCAGAGATCAACTTGTGTAGAGGATCCCTCCAACATCTCCGAGCGACATGCATCCAGGCTAATCGAGTAAGAGCTTGAGTAAAAAAAAAAAAAAAAAGGTACGCAGGGAGATGGCAACAGACCATTGCTCGATATCACGCACTGCCCGCATCCCTACGGCAAACTCTTGCTCTGAAAGCTCTGTGTTTCCGTTCCGCGCAATTTGGACGGCAGAGTCATAGTAGTGAAGGGAGGTCAATCCGTCCTCGTCCACCGAGAGAAGGGGAAGGATGAACCGGAAACGATGCAGCATACGGGCGTGCGGCTTCGATGGCGGATGGCTTGGAATCACGCTGTGGGCCAAGCCATCTGTCTCAATGTAACGCCAACAAGTGGTTCCAAAAAAACTGATGTACGGACCGATCTTTGTGATGGTATCGAGAAGCGTGCGGCGGAAGCGAACGCCGCTGTATTGCGTTCCTGCCGTTGAAAAGCGCCCGTGGATCAGATACGATGGGGAGGCTTCGTATATATACTCGCCTGGTTTTCCCCATCCCTCGTGGTGCGCGTCTGTCGGCAGCGACTCGTACGCGATGAGACATGTGCGAACGTACTCTTGGGTGATATGTTTGTGCACTGACTGGTTCATAGGCTCAGGTTTCAAGACAACACAAGGACGAGAGAGGATTCACGTCGGGAACGTCCTTCCGTCCGAGTGCTCGGTTGGGCTTGGTCGTGATCCGCTGGAGCCTGAGACCGACGGCTATCCTGCGTTTACCGCAGTACAAGAATGAAAGGACAAGCTGGGCATCGCGACGGTCAAAGGGTCGATAAGCAAGGAGGGATCGGGTTAGCGTACGACCAAGACGTAAGAGGCTCCAATGAGTAGAGCGTTGGCGTTGCCTTTCCAAGACTGGCTGGGTGATGTGCGGACCGCTTGACCAAGAAGTGCGGCGCAGGAGAGGCCAGTGGTGACGATAAGCAGGAAGACCAGGAAGAGGTAGATCGTCTCGAGGAACGTTCTCAACACGAGGGGTGGAAGCATGAAAAACAAAAATGAATTCATCCAGAATTCGGGTAAAAAGTATGACATAAGTACTACAGTACTACTACTCGATCTACGAATTCGAAACGAAAAAAAAGAACGGTTCTCAAAACCGGTTTCAAGCTTGCACATTCTCGCTGTAAATGGCAGAATGAGTGGGATGAAAGGTCTTCTTCAATAATGACCACGTACGCAAACTGCCCAAGGTAATTTCCAGCTTCAAAATATTCGCAGACGTAAAAGTTTGCTTTCTATTAAACTGATCAACACCTGGCGGGTTTCTTCAAATCGTGACGTACCCCGAACGAGGCATCAAAAATGCCAGAACAACTCTGAACGGCGCAGCCGACCTGGGTCGTCTTTTTCCAAACGACCTGTGTGAAGTGAGAAGGTTGGGGGTTGGAAGGATCATAGTTGGCTAAGTAATAACGATGTTCAGCGAAAGCAGCCCTAGTAGACTCGTGGTTAAATCCACTCACTAGCCTCCCCATTCCAGGCCCCAACAGCAGCATCGATCCCGAAATCGCCAGTTCCGGCAGCCAAATTTTCTGGAAAAAAATTGTCAGGGAAAACTCAGGGTGGAAATGTTCACAGTCTTTCAACCTACCACCATAGGGTCCAAGTGAACCGCCCGAGTGTTCGAAGACGCACTTGTTAGCCCATTCCTGGGCCTTGGAAGCGAGCTCGTTGCTCCAAGTCAAGGCTTTCGCGCCGTGTTTGGCGCGCATGTCGTTATGCGCGGAGAGATATGCCTGGATATCGCTAGCGGAGGTACTACCGGCTGGTGTTGGTGTTGCTTGCTCATGGATGGTAGTGGGTGTGGGTTTGGGGGCAGTGGGTTTGGGAGTGGTTGGGGGAGTGGTTTCGGGAGTGGTTTCAGGGACGGGAGTGGTAGTGGCTTCGGGGACGGGGGTGGTAGTGGCTTCGGGGATGGGGGTTGTAGTGGCTTCGGGGACGGGGGTTGTAGTGATTTCGGGGACGGGGGTTGTAGTGATTTCGGGGACAGGGGTGGTGTGTTCGGGGCTCACTTTTGGTCTGGTGTGGCATTTCTTGATGCAGTGGGCGTCATGACGAGAACAGGGCGGGCGGGCGAGTGCGGACGAGAGGGAGGTCGCAAGGATGGCGAGGGAGAGAAAGAAACGAATGGGAGACATAGCAAACGAAAGTGGGTGGAAAGGAAGGTGGGGAGAGATGGGGGGACATCGTCGTCGTCGGTGGGCTTATAAGCGGGGGGGGGACGGTCGCCATGGCATGGAGGGATCGTATGGAGGTCTCTGCTCTCGTCTCACGCTCGTCGCTCGCCGGTCCACCCGCTTGCCCTGAATCACCATCACTGCCCCAAGCACCCATACGTCCTCGCCCTTGACTACGCACTTGACATCATTCACCCCCCCAACCGTAAACCATATCAGAGATTATCAGGGTCACGGAAGAAATATTCGGGTACAAACCTCTTGAATGGCAACTTTAGATGTTTGAGAAGGCTGCGAAGGGGTTTGATACAGAGGTTAGGTGCGACATATCAAGGACCAGGAAGAGGTAGCTCGTCTCGGCGAACGTTCTCAACACGAGGGGTGGAAGCAACAATACAAATCAGAATTCGGGTAAAAGTATGACAAAGTGCTACTGACTCGATCTACGACATCAAGACGGAAAAAGAACAGTTCTCAAAACCAGTTTCAAACTTGCACATTCTCTCTGTGAAAAAAACAGAATGAATGGAATGACTGGAAAGCTCTTCAATAACGACCACGTACGCAAACTCATCGAGGTAATTCCCAGCTTCAAAGTACTCGCAGACGTAAAAGTTTGCTTTCTATTTCCCAAACTGATCAACACCTGACAGTTTTTCTTTGAATCGCGACATACCCCCCAAGAAGCAGGGAAAATCCCAGAACAACTTTGAACGGCACAGCCGAGCTCGCTGGTCTTCTTCCAGACGACCTGCGTGAAGTGGGAAGGTTGGGGGTTGGAAGGATCATAGTCGGCTAATGGTAACAATCGCGATGCGTCAGTGAACGCAGCCTAGACTCAAGGTGTTACTCACATTCCTCCGCATTCCAGAGGCCAATAGCCGCATCGATTTTGAAATCGCCAGTTCCAGCGGCTATATTTTCTGGAAAGTTTTGTCAGGGAGAACTCAGGGTGGAAGCGTCTTTCGACCTACCACCATACAGTCCAAGCGTATAGTTCGAGTGTTCGAAGACACATCTATTGGCCCATTGCTGGGCCTTGGAAGCGAGGTTTTTGTTCCAAGTCAAGGGTTTCGCGCCGTGCTTGGCACGCATGACGTTGTGCGCGGAGAGATATGCCTTTATATCGCTATTGGAGGTACTCCGGACTGTCGGGCCGGCAAGTGTGGACAAGAGGGAGGTCGCAAGGAGGGCGAGAGAGAGAAAGAAACGAATGGGAGACATAGTAAAGGAGAGTGGGTGGAAAGGAAGGTGGAGAGAGATGGGGGGATATCTTCGTCGTCAGTGGGCTTATAAGGGGGGAGGACAGTCGCCGTGGGCATGGATGTCCGAGTCTCTGCTCGTTATTACATCCTCGTCTCACGCGCTCGTCGCTCGCCGGTCCATCCTCTCATGCCCTCAGCCACCCTATCATTCACCACCACTACGCCGACGACTCTCCGCTGGTCCTGTGGCCACAAGCACCCAGACAGCACGTCCTCGTCCTCGACTACCACCCGACATCAGCCCCACCCAATCATTTCCAAACATATAACTGTCGCTGCTCTCCATTCTCGACGCTCCCAGCGCTGCCGCAACAGCAGATAGCGACCATAAAAACGACACCATGTACACCATAACAACCGCCATCTCAGGCGTGTAACTGCCTTTTTCTCATTCCACCGAACTCTCTTCATTATTCGCAGCGTCGTCAACCCGCATCTCGGCGACCGCAGATCGGCCCATATGTTTTGGAACAATCTAAACGGCGGTATGCTGTTCTTTTCGTCCTGAACAACCAGATTCTGATTAATGCTAGAAATGCGTGCGACCATACGACGAGCCCTTTCGTATCCAGGGGAAGCAACCCATTCTAATTGATACCATTTGCGAATTACTAGCCTCATATTCGACTCGAACACAAATACATGCAACTCGGATCCAACCTCAGTGTTTCTTGTTCCTGTTCGCTCGGTTTTCACCATCGGCGCTGTAAAAACGACACCGTACATCAGTTTTTCGGAACCACCCCGTTGGTGTTACATGACTTTTCTTTCGAGACAGATGGCTTAGCCCACAGCGTCATTCCAAGCCACCCGCCATCGAAGCCGCACGCTCGAATGTTGCATCGTTTCCGGTTCATTCCTCCCCTTCTCTCGGTGGACGAGGATGGATTGACCTCCCTTCACTATATGACTCTGTCGTCCAAATCGCGCGGAACGGAAACACAGCTCTCAGAGCACGACTTTACCCTGGGGGTTAGCCTGGATGCATGTCGCTCGGAGATGTTGGAGGGATCGTCTACACAAGTTGATCTCCGACACACTCATTGTACATTGTCATTTCATATATCAACGTGGAATTCTACGGATATATGAGCATCTACCGACGAAAAATGCAGGGTAACATGTCTAGTTCAGAAAGCAAACCCCGAGTAGAGCAACCAAGAGTAAGTGGGTAGTCTGGTCCTCGGACCGATCTCTGTGACGGCATGGAGAAGCGCGCGGCGGAAGAAATTTGAAGTCCCACTGTATTGTCTTCCTGCTGTCGAAAGGCGCTCGTAGTCAGATTCGATATAGAGCTATTATTACTTTCCTGGCTTGCCCCATTCTTCATGGTGCACCTCTGTCGGCAGCGACTCGTACGTACGCGATTAGATATGATGTGCAAACGTAGTCTTGGGTGATACTAGTACGTTTGCTATCACCACCCGATGGGTAAATGGGTGGCAGGTAGTGTTGTTGGCAGACAATCGCCAGCAGTATTTTGAGAGGGTCTGGCAGAATATGGCAGAAAGTATAAGCTGCCCTCCATGCCCTCCAGGCATCCTACAATCATTTACCAGTCGGCGGGTGTGGAACTTCAGCAAAAAGGTCGACCACTTACATTGCCGGAATCTACCATGTATGGATATATTTGTGTGCAAATGTGCTGTTTTTGGAGGAATATATGGTCACGTTTTGACCCATACATATTGGGGCACTAGGCCCGATATGGAAGGACCCTGTGACTTCTGTGATTAGTCTCACCATCATTGCTGCTCGTCCCTGTCCTCCACATTCACTGATTTCTTGTGTCCTGACTCCTGGAATCCTCAAGTATAGGGCACTTTGGCTGTGTCACATGTGGTGTCATTGTTTAGATCTACACACCCGTCGAGGATCACACCCATTTTCAGTAGTGTGATGTGATACCTTATATAATTCATCAGGCCGGCTTTTCTCGAAGCTCTTGCACCTTGTTGGAAGATGGAAAAGAACCCAGACTTCAAATAAAATTGCAGGTTCACAGCACTTCCACCAACCTAGGGCAATGGTCTGCGGGATCTCTCTTGACATTGAAAGGAAAATCCAAGTTGAATTTAACGTTCGATATCCAAAATAAATCGAAAAGAATTCTGCCACAATCTGCCACCCCTGGCAATTCCCATATCTGCCCAGTATTTGGCAGACTCGGCCTCCAGGAATTGGGACGGGTAAGAGAGACGGGACTGGTGGGACTTTCCAAATCCCAGACTTCCTGCGATTCTGAGTCGATTTTGCCAGAATCAAAAGTCCCAAATATCGTGGGAAAGTGCAGAATCGTCAATTCTGGTTTTCAACTCGTGTGTTCTCAAGTTCAAATTTATTTATTTAATTTACTTTTTTTAAAGTATGTCGCCGTCGTGCCACGAAACATGGGCTGCAGATGGTCATTCATCTCAGAACCTACCATCAATGCTGCCATAGTCAAACAAGAAGATGATGAGAAATGGAGGTGCGCATGTAGACGAGAGCGTGCTTAGTAATGCAACCGAATATGGTAGGTAGTGATCCGGGGGCAAAAGTGTGTCATATTCTGGGTGATCTGGGCCCTCTTATATACTGATCGACTGATCGTCTGTGCAGTATTACATGCCTGTGTCGGCATCCTCGGCTTGCCGAAGGGCAAACCTTAACAGAAGACTTTGTGAAAGAAGAAAGTGCAAGAAAAAGTAGTCAGACATAAGTACATACCTCCTGACAGGGAGCGACTGAGACTTGGGATAAATCAAAATGATAAAAATGTCTTAAAATCGGGGCGAGAACTGGGCAGAGTACCGGACGATTCTCCCACGATCCTTGCTCAAAATGGAGTCCAGAATCGACCACTCTGGCCCCTCAAAACTAGTTTCAAATTTGCACATTCTCGCTGTAAAAAAAACAGAATGAATGGAATGAAAGCGCTTCTTCAATAATTACCACGTACGCAAACTGCCCGAGAACATTTCCAGCTTCAAAGTATTCGCAGACGTAAAATTTTGCTTTCTATTGCCCAAACTGATCAACACCTGACGGATTTTCCTTTAAATCGCGACATACCCCGAACGAGGCATCAAAAATGCCAGAGCAACTTTGAACGGCACAGCCGATCTGGCTCGTCTTTTTCCAAACGACCTGTGTAAAGTGGGAAGGTTGGGGGTTGGAGGGATTATAGTCGGCTAAGAAGTAATAACGATGTTCAGTGGACGCAGCCTAGACTAAAGGTTAAATTTACTCACAAGCCTCCCCATTCCAGGCGCCAACAGCAGCATCAATTCCGAAACCGCCAGTTCCAGCAGCCAAATTTTCTGGAAATTTTGTCAAGGAGAATTCAGGACGGAAGCATCTTTCAACCTACCACCATAGGGTCCAAGTGAACCGCCCGAGTGTTTGAAGACGCATCCATCAGCCCATTGCTGGGCTTTGGAAGCGAGCGGTTCGCTCCAAGTCAAGGCTTTCGCGCCGTGCTTGGCACGCATGTTGTTGTGCGCGGAGAGATATGCCTGTATATCGCTATCGGGGGTACTACGGACTGTCGCGCGGGCGAGTGCGGACGAGAGGGACGTCGCGAGGAGGGCGAGGGAGAGAAAGAAACGAATTGGAGACATAGTAAAGGAGATGTTAGAATCTCGACAATAAACTTAGTGTTTGCACTCTGGAGAGAGGTCAAACGACTGAGGAGAATCACTGAGAATGTCCGTTTATAAGTAATGAGTTCCGTACACTATTGGAAGTAGTTGGTAACGAAGAATCAATTTTCGAGTGAATAGAGAACACAAGGAAGAGCTAAACTGGTCTTGAAACAAGAAGGAACAATATAGGATAGGATAGATTAACCCGCGGTGGTCCCGAACAAGAACTTCAGAGCAGGGGCCCGTATTGGTACATAGTGTAGTTCCTACAAAATATGTTACGGGACACAAAATACACCATTGCCGTTGTGATCGCAATAATGTATAATATGTCTCCTGGATTAGTGTACCTGTGTTAATTCAGTTCAGTATCAAGTTGTGAATTGGGTATCCCACAACATACAAGGGGCTCTGATCGAAAACGCGGAATATGTTATAATTATAAACATATTCAGCAACCAAAGGCCACAAGCGGTTGTGTTTGAAGATGGTGTCGAGATGGTGTCGAGAAATGCCAGAGAGGGAAGAGTACGATATGCTACTCGAAGCGCTGGGACAACTTCCCAGATCTGTTCGAGGAAACGCGCACGCCGTGGACGTGTTCACCCGACATTCGAGGAATGTATGACATTTATCCTCTATGGCAGCTCGACAGAACCTGCATACGCGATTCGGACGGCTAATGTTGGATCGACGGAGTACCTCAACACCGAGGCTATCGGCATTCCACAGTATTCGAATGATCTCAACGCATCGTGGTGTAGACTCGTGACCATTCTCTCGTACTCGGGATGTGACTGGACGACCTATCGCTGTACCTAGTGCGCATCGAGGACACGTCTGCGCCATCCTCATGACACGACGGGAAACGAAGCCCGCGATGTCCTGCAGTCGTGGACAAGCAAAGTCAACAAAAAAATAAACTATTGTTGATGCCTCCGAAAACCATCGGAAGGTGCCTCGATGGACAGCTCATTCTATCGAGCCATCGGACCCTTAAAAAAACCGGTAAAAATGGGGGGAAAATGCGCAATCGCTTCGAGCAGGATGACCCCAAACTTTGGTGAAGGTTTATCTAGCCATTGTTCCGCAAAAAAATCTCCAAGTTTACTACTCCCAGTGATTATTCGTTTGACAAACTGAAGAGAAACATCACTGGCCTTCAGAATGAGTCGAAAACAGCATGTCGAATTAAATCCTTGCTGGACCAATACTGGTCACGGACGTACCAATTGAAATGGTAACACCGCTGGCAGGAAACATTACAAGTCAGACTTGTACACATACCTGTATAGATAACCATAATCTGATCACCTGCGGTCGTCATGGATACACCGCCAAAAATCACACGTTCTGATCATGTGTTTGGCTATGGTTTAGGCTACAAGTCCGTCTTGTAACGGCTCCTGCCAGCGGTGTAAGCCTAATTTCGTGCACAGCTCTCAGTGAACTAAAATTTCAATCTACAGTGCTGGAAGTGGGCCAAAGTATCAATATCTCCAAGCTCACAAGGCAAGCTGCGTTTGTCGCACTCGCGATCGACTCATGAGTCATACCCAGTTGTTGCAAGTGGGCGTCGCGCAAAACGTTGCCCCCACTGGGGACCGCCGCGGGTTAACCTAACCTATCCTATGGTCCCCCAAAAGGAATTTCGCCAATGCCAGTCGATGCCGTGGGTTCACGACACGTAGGGCTGTACTTTCATCTTGGAAGGAACATGTGTAATCTTGACTGATGGATTAACCGATATATAATATATCATGCAATGGATAGTAAATGAACTATACCAAAACTGTAGTGAAACGGAAACAGTGGCGCCCGAGGATCACGGCACCTTGTCATATTCCAACAGGAGAGTGGGTGTAAAGGAAAGTGGGGAGAGATGAGGGGACATCGTCATCGTCGGTGGGCTTGGGGAGGACAGCCGCCGTCACGGGCATGGAGGTCTCTGCTCCTTACTACATCCTCGTCTCACGGTCCTCGCTCGCCGGCCCATCCTCTCATGCCCTCAGCCACCCGATCATTCACTATCACTACGCCGACGACTCCCCACTGGCCCTGTGGCCGCAGTCGCCCAGTCAGCACGTCCTCATCCTCGACTACGACCCGACATCAGCCACCCCCCCAACCGTAAACAGCATTTCCAAACATATAACCGTCGCTTCCCTCCACACTCTCGACGCTCCTGGCGCTGCTGCAACAGCCGATAGCGACCATAAAAACGACGCCATGTACATCATAGACACAACCTCCATTTCCGACGCGTAACTGCCTTTTTCTCATCCCACCGTATTTTTCTCATCATCCGCAGCGCCGTCGACCCTCAGCTAGGTGACCGCAGATCGGCCCATACCGTATTGGAACAATTTAAACGGCGGTACGCTGTTTGTTTCTCTCGTCCAGAAAAACCAGATTCCGATTGATGGTAGAAATGCGATCATACGACGAGCCCTTTTGTATCCAGGGGAAGCAACCCATTCTAATTGATACCATTTGCGATGTACCAGCCTCATATTCGACTCGAACACAAATACATGCAACTCGAATCCGACCTCAGTGCTTCTTGTTCCTGTTCACTCGGTTTTTCACCGTCGCCGCTGGCTTATTGTCCTCAGCTCCAAGAATCGCTGAAAGTCTGGTCCAATCGTGAGCATGAGAGACTACAACCGATCAACTGCGGATTATTACCCGGACTTCACATCCCCGTTTCCCACTGCATTTTGAATCTTGGCATGTTGCGCTTTGAATTCTTCCATCGTTTCGCTGTCCATATTTTTCTACACGCCGCAGTCAGAATGCCGCGAGTCGGGGGAGAGGAATGTAAGGCTAACCGTGAGATAAGGCAACCCGAACATCATGCCCCCAGCAGCGATCATCATGAGCATCATCGGGTTAGAGAGCATGCCCAAAAGGTTGAATGTCTCGCGGGGGACGAAATACACATGTTTTTGCCTGGGTATCAGCGAAATAGGGTAAGAAAGGGCGATCGGGGAAGGCGGGTTCAACGGGGTGCCGGGGGCGTAGGGTCTGATTTCTGCTTCATTTTCTTGCACGTCTATGCGTACTTGGTCGAAGGTGTAATCCGGTGAGACGACCGAGAGAATGTAAGTTCCTGTGGGTACGTTGGCGCTGCGCCTATGCTTGAGCACCAACCCTCCATCGACGGAATAAACGAACATACACCACAAAGCTTCCGTCGCGGGCAATGCTCCCTTTCAGTCTTCCATTGTCAAGGAACACTTTGGACGAGCGCAGAGACTCGATTCCTTGCAACACCGTCAACATCTATGCGAGGCGAGATGCCAACGAAGCTGCTGACCTGGACAATCACTGCTCCAAAGCACCTTACCGGTAATATCGAGTGCATACGAAAATGACGAGAGCCTGTTGGTGGATTTAGGGTACTTGGTTCTGTCAAGATCGTAGGGGGTTTCTTTTACCAGAGGTATACGAGGAGCGAAACGACTCTCATGACGTGAGCAAACAAGGGCCTATTACAGTACTTCCACGATGCGGCACAAACGAGCAAAGGTGTACAGGAAACTCATGGCCCTTTATTCCATGACATTCGGATTCAGAGAGCCCTATCAGGTTCTCGGTATGGTTGTTCATCCTTCCCGCTTCCTCATCGCGACTGACTCTTTTGTCTAGTCGACTCCTCGATGTGCACATCATCAGTCGACCTGAAAATCGAGCTCGTGAAGCAACTGGAAACTGTTCTACGAGGCACCGTAAAACCAAGTGTGTTACTTTGCATCAAATCCCAAACGAAGAATTCTGACCGGAAACGTCTGCAGTGATCACCCAATGCTCCATCCACGAACTCTACCTCCAAGGCAGATCACAACAGCCCGCGGTCGACCTCGCAAAGACGTTCGAAAGAAGAAAATGCAATCATCGTGAAGCGATCCCCAGCGACGAATGTCTTGCGAGCGTCGTCGGTTCGTTCATTTCCCGCCCGGCTCTCCTCACTTCTCCATTATTTCCAGGACCCACTAACAGACATCGATATGTGATCGCAACACAATCTCAGTCGCTCCGCACGAATCTGCGGGCCATTCCGGCTGTTCCTATCGTACATATCAACCGCACGGTCATGGTACTTGAGCCGCCAAGCAAGGCCACCATCGACGCAAAAAAAGCCGTACGTCCACATCCCTTGCGAGGAATCTAGTCAAGCGTGGATGACGAGCATTTAAAGGTCGAGGAACAATCCCTGCAACCCCAAGCACCCGAGCTGGCGCTGATAGGTCCTTCGAAATCAACCGAGTCCAATCGACCGAAAAAGCGTCTGAAGGGTCCCAATCCATTGAGCGTCAAAAAGAAGAAACCCTCCCGAACCCCGTCCAACGGGCCACCAACCGCTCTCAACATCGCTGGCTCCAACTTGCCAACACTAGGAGACAAGAGAAAGCGAGACGTAGAGGACAATGTCAGCAGTAGTACTCACAAAAAGAGGAGACGTAGCAGAAAGGGAACAGGTCAAATCTTAGTTTCTGGCACAACCCAATAGATCCCGAATGATTCGATTTCAATGCGACATGATGTGGTAAGTGATAGTACAGTACGGCTAGCTATCCAAACGAGAAGCTACAGCTAGTGGCGAAAACGGACTTTAGAGGCCACCGCGAAGGCGAAGGACTGATGACCAAGTTAATCGCATACTCAACTCTCACAAGACGACGACTTACCCAAGTGCAAGGTGCTTTCTTTCTGAATGTTATAATCAGAGAGAGTGCGACCATCCTCCAACTGCTTCCCAGCAAAGATCAAGCGCTGCTGATCAGGTGGGATGCCTTCCTTATCCTGAATCTTTGCCTTCACATTGTCGATCGTGTCGGACGACTCCACCTCCAGCGTGATGGTCTTCCCAGTCAGCGTCTTGACGAATATCTGCATACCACCGCGCAGACGAAGAACTAAATGCAACGTGGACTCTTTCTGGATATTGTAATCAGAAAGGGTGCGACCGTCCTCGAGCTGCTTGCCGGCAAAGATCAAACGTTGTTGATCAGGGGGGATGCCTTCCTTGTCCTGGATTTTTGCTTTGACGTTGTCGATAGTATCGGATGACTCCACCTCGAGCGTGATGGTCTTTCCAGTCAAAGTCTTGACAAAGATCTGCATTCCTCCCCTAAGACGCAAGACAAGGTGAAGAGTAGACTCTTTCTGGATGTTGTAATCCGACAGAGTGCGGCCGTCTTCGAGTTGTTTGCCAGCGAAAATGAGGCGTTGTTGGTCAGGAGGGATGCTGGCCAGGCGATTATGAGCACTTGATCACTGTGTCGAGGACAAGAAACTCACCCTTCTTTGTCTTGGATTTTGGCCTTGACGTTGTCGATCGTGTCCGAAGACTCGACCTCCAGGGTGATCGTCTTGCCCGTCAAGGTCTTGACGAAAATCTGCATCCCACCACGGAGACGGAGCACGAGGTGGAGCGTTGACTCCTTCTGGATGTTGTAATCAGACAGCGTCCGACCGTCCTCGAGTTGCTTTCCGGCAAAGATAAGACGCTGCTGGTCGGGGGGGATCCTATCGTGAATCAATCAGCTCAACTGGCCGGCCCCCTTGAAATGGGGTGTAACTCACCCTTCCTTATCTTGAATCTTGGCCTTTACGTTGTCGATGGTGTCCGAAGACTCGACCTCGAGTGTGATGGTCTTGCCTGTGAGAGTCTTCACGAAAATTTGCATGATGAGTGTTCTGATGTGTGTTCTGTCTGAGAAGTGTGGGGCGTTTGGCAACGGCAGACTGCCTTTATAATACTGCTCGTCGGAGTTCGAATGGCACCGCCCATGCATGACTCAAGTCATGTGTCTGTCCATGCTGCGCAGGGACCATCATGCCAGAACTTGCCAGAAGAAAAGGCGCTCCATGAATCATGATAAACGATGTAGACGACGCAGCCGATGGCATAGCATTTGATTCCACCACGAAAGGGAACTGATTTCATTAGGGACGAAGAATTATGACATGGCCTCGTCCATTCGAGCTTTGGCACACCCAAGTTTTGCCTTGGGCTTAGCGGCGTCTCTAGTTTGTCCGTCTGCTGCAGAGGAATCTGACGAAAGGGAGATACCTGGCGATTAGATGGTAAGGGTACCTTCCAGGGCTTAAATATTGAATATGACTGCGTACATCAATGCGAGGAGTTCAGATTCAGATTTCATCTCCCATCTAAGTATCACTGAACGCTCAGGTTTTGACAAAGACCCTACAAATTCGATACTAAAACACCTGTGTCAGTTCCCCATTTGTTCTCAAAATTGCGTCCAGGATCGCGTGTGCATCATGAGTCCCTGACCGACTTGCGCCATATGATAAGTTGCTACTATTACAAGACGTTATGTGGTATAGTGAAAATATAAACTAAGTTTGGGTTCATGACAACGTGCATGGGTCGCAACGAGGAGGACCGAGTATCAAAAGAAATCTAAAACGGGTGATCAGCCTGATAACTTGGGTACTCTGACCACTCCGACTGGGCCTGTGACACTCCGTCCTTCTGCTTTTCTATGGACCCGATGAGCCCCGATGAGCTGTGTGGAGATGGCAAACCATCCTCAGAAGATGGTATTAATTCCTTGTACCTGGTGCTCAGTCGAGATTCTATATCGTCCCGAAAAATCGTTGTGGAGAGGCCGGAGATGGGACGTCAACCTCACTTTCCAAGACGGACGTCAAGGTTTCCGCTGATGGCCTTTCAGAACCAAACTCCAAGGCCGAATAGAATGATTCACAAATTGAGGACTCAGGCCGAGTATCCGATCGAGCACCAGGATGAAGGAAATATCCCTCTGCAAGCGAGGGGTTTGGGGAGACGGGGTGTCCCAAGGGGGGTAACAGACTGAAAGACCCACTCCGAAGAATTTCTGTAGCAGCTTGTAAAGCAATTGCTTTATTGCGCTGCCAAGAGTTCGCTTCCGAAGATAAGTCGCTGAGAAGGATGTGCCGATGGCAAGTAAGCTTCGTGATTTCGAGTCGGACTTGTGCCACACGCTGTGAAATGCCCTGCACTGCAGTCGTGAGGCGGTCACGAGTGGATCTTTGGAATGGCGTGAGCGTTGCAATATTTCGAACGAATCTCATGCAAGAGTCTAGCTGTAATTGGGATGCAGCGAGGCGCGAATTCAAGTCTTCGACCTTGAGGTGTATGATCTGTGCGCGCGAAGAAAGACTCTTGTTCCGGTACCGAGCCGATGGAGCTGGTATAGTAAAGGCTTGATCCCTATCATCAGAGAGTGTCCAGCGTCCCGCAGCCAAGTCCGCCTTGATTTCATCAAATGTGGCTTCGAACTCCTCAGCACCATCGATCTCAGGAGCGGTGGGTGGGTCCTGCTCCATTTCTATCGACCTTGGACGGCTTTCAGTTTGGCGACGGTACAGAACAGCGCCAGGCCCCGAAATGGAACGATTTTGATGCTGCAGGTCATTAAGGTGAGATGTGGCCGCGGCGACTCCTGTAAGCTTAACATCTATCCTCGACATCTCAAGCGGTCTCATCCGGACCCCGGCAGACTTGAAAGCACTCGCATAATTAATGATCGAGATCCACGAATTTAATTCCTCGTCGTTTGGAGCTTGAAGAAGTAGTTGAAGGCCATCAGCTAGGACAAATCGGAAAGTGTGCCGATGCTGCGTCACCAATGAGTCCGTCGTCCAGGTGACTGGAAAGGGGAAATACCTTTGTGTAGGACCTGTCAAATATGGCCACCGCATCCTTCACAGACATAAGCTCGTCGGGTCTGCCCATTGATACTTGAGGCAAGGTAACTTGGCCATCTGCGGGTACTGATTGAGCCCCAAGAAAGGACGAAGGGTCACGGAAGAAAAGTAGTTGTGACCCAGTCAAGACAACAGTCCATTGCTTCCATTTGCGATTCGAGGCTCTTCTTCCTCCTTCTAGGACATCATCCTTTCTATTCAAAAGTCCGATTTTCGTGACTTTCAGCGCGCCAGAATCTCCAGCCAATGACGAAGGCCCAATCGCGGATTCGGCGGCGCAATTAGGTCCAGCAACCCGGTAAGGAGGGCCTACGCCGGGATCCATGTTGCCAAGTCCAACCTCGCTTGCTTTTGCAAATGCATGTCGCAGCTGGGTCTCATTGTATGAACCTCCGGGTCCCTCGGAAGCATAAGGATTCTCCGATGGAATATAAGCCTCGGTATCGACACGTAGAGGTCCCAGGAGATGCTATCAGTAGAACGTAGAAGTATCCTATTTCAAACTCCAAAGAGGGAAATCCTTACATTAACGATGAGGTGATAGGGATCAACCTTGCTGGTTCTATTGTACGCGATGGGGCTTTGGAGTGGATATTCCACCAGACTACTTGTCGAAGGCCAGACCGAACTTTGGGACGTGTTTGCTGCGAGCCTTCTTTGTCCATTAACATCGAGAGGATCGTCCATAAAAATGAATGGAGCAAAGACGATATTATCATAGAAGCACTGTAATAGTAAATCAGCGAAGAACTGTCGTGCGTAGTCCGACCGCCTCACATCAAGCACCTCAGGTGCTACACCAGGAAGTCTCGTATTCTTGATGTAGTCCGCCTTCGTCATTTTCCGCTTATTCGACTTGTTGAAAGCATCGGTATGTAACATGATCAAACTGAATGCTAAAATATATGGGTGGTCTCCAAGGGATGATTGGAATCACTGAGGTACAGTTGAGAGACGTGACTAACCTTCAGTCGTAAACAATGTTGGATTACATTGCGAATACTGCCAAGCGAAAGCTTCCATAACTCGGTCTATTTGTTGTGTTTCTCGTGGGAGACCAACCTCCATGAGCAACTTTCGAAGAGCAACATCGAGGGGATCAGCAACGAAATCAAATTGCCTCACATAGGTCCGAAGGGCCTCGATATGGAAAGGCTCGGAACTTCCGTAAGCATGATAAGTTCACGTCAACGTAGGGTAACAATGGCTAAAGCAAATACCTAGCAGCCAGAAGTCCCGCTATTTCAGCTCTGTTTACCGTTGATTGTAAGCTCTCGACATAGGCTTCGGGGGATTCCTGCAGATTAGAAGGAAGACCCTCCCGATCATCGAAATGTATCCGAGATTTGGTCGACAGCGGTGATTCGATGAAGACCGCAGATTCTGGAGAAATATTATTGAGGTCATTAAGGTGGGGGTGCAGGCTTGCGGAGGATTTATTTAGGGAATGGGGGGAACTAGATGTTTTGGCTTTGGGGTAGGGTAGCGGGGTCTTTATGGACGAGGGAATCAAGAGTCTGCTCAGGGAGAGGCGCCTCATCAGAGAAGGATTTGTGTGAGAGCGAGGCCTTGGTGGCACGGAGGTTGCCCCAACTAATCTTGACGCCTGTATTCGTTCGAGGGAGGTCATAGCCAGAGGTTGAAAGCTTGGTGGTGACGGCTTGCGTGGAAGAAGTTGTTTCATGTAAGGTGCACTGCTATCGGCAGTAGCTGGTCGACGGCTGCCAGCGAAATGCATTGTTCCTATATTTACAGGCAATTCTGCATGGGCGTGGGTGGAATATCTTCGGGAAAGCCTTTGTGCAGGTAAAGGTGTTGGTGACACCGAGGGAGTTATCTTTATGTCTATTTTAAACGGGGAAAGAGGTGGTGGTGGTGGCGGGAGATGAGTGAGAGGGGAATTTGTGGGTTCAAATGGAGTCTGCGGAGAAGGTTTTGATTTTCTTTTCGACCAGAAGGACGTCTTCTTGGAGAGCAATTTAGGAACTGTGCCAGTGGGCATCTCCAGTTTTCCTGTACTCGGATCCTCGCCCTTGGCTTTCTTCATGGAATCCGTTGTTGCCAGACCGAATAGAGCCGAAGCACCATGTGAGAACCCTCTGGCTCGTTTGGGTATATTGCTCTCAAATGATGTACTCGGCGAAATCGATTGTTCGGGTGATATCCTGAGTTTATGTGCACTTTTAGACTTACGAACTGTGTGATTGGATGGTCGAGTTTTTGGCATCGACGCGGCGAGTTGAGCCTCGGAGGGGGACGGGGATTTGGAAGCATGGGATAGAACATGTGGGAGCCCTGCACCTAGCGATGCAAAGGCTAAGGCAGCAGTAGAAGGAGTGGGTGGGAGAAGCTCTTCTACTTCGGGTAACTGGGTTGGGAATGCAATAGGCGTTATTGTGTTCCTAACTTCCGATTCTTCGCTTTGAATCCGACCAGCACCATTAGGCTGAGATGAAGCTGTCAGGTTGTCTGCAGAGGCACGGGTAGGTGTCGGCGGCAAGTCCTTTTCGACCATCAACATATCCGACCGCGCGCGCAAGTGAACTTGTCCGTGCTCACCAACCTCTACATCTGTAGGAGTGGATTTCTTCCTCCAAAGCGGGAAGGAGAAGAAATGAGTGGTAGTTGTGGTAGTGATGACCTCGGTCCTTGTGGTAGTAGTCTCGGAAAGAACCACTTTGGGTTCGGATACCTGTTCGTAGGGTGGCGGCTGGGGAAGATCACCCTGTGTGGTCCACCTTCCCACCATAGATTGAGTAGGGAGAATCGCGACCTATGCGGTAGCCAGTCCTCCGCGGACCAAATGTGAACTCAAGCCACCAGAGTGAGGAGAGCGGGATCGTTTGCCGACAATGTCATCAGGCACCAGTCGTACATTCAAGCAAGCTGGCAGTAATACACTAGTACAGCTATACTGCCTACTTATGCATGCCTTGCCTGAATCTTATCACCTCGCTTCTTCTTCTGGATCTTCTCCTTCCTAGCCGCCAAAGTGGCCCGCTGCGTTGACAATGAGATGACTAGACAACCTGCACGAATTGTAAGAAATCCATACCTCATTCTCTCGCCTTCTTTGGCTGTGCTTCATCTTCTCGTATAATTTTCTCTGCTTGTTGCTCATCATCATCTTGTTCATATCCTTCTCGGCGTCTTCGACCATCGGCTCGGTTTTTGTGGAAGACTTCCGGGACTTCCGGACCTCCTTCTCGAATGTTCCATAATCCACCCCTGCCGCTTCCGCTGCTAGTTCAGCACCTCTTAGCACAGCAGGATCGTCGGCCATAGCTGCTATTGCGGTGGTCAACGCATTCTTGCCTGGTGCTTCCGCGTCGTCTTCTATATCGGCCGCATCATCCTCACCCTCCGACTGTACCTCTGCTTCAACTGTAGCCGTATTTCCATCCATCGCTGGATCGTAAGCTCCTGCATACTCTTCGCCGAAAGGACTCAGGTGAGGGGGCAGTATCTTCCCCGGGCTGTATGGGTCCTCAAGGAGAATCCTGCCCGCGTTAATACAGTCCACGACCCACTGAGGCTGGACATATTTCCTGCGCAGTCTCCGCTGGCGCTCTTCGCCGGATTCATCCAACCGTTCAATCAAAGGTCGATCGACAATGACATGCGTTATGGCATCATCGGTCTCTTCAAAGGGCGATCCGCTTCCTGCAGAGTCGTGCCATCCTATTTTCCCGCCGAACGAACGAACTAGGAATTCAAATATGGACCGCGAAGTTTCCCTGGAGAGAAAGAAAGTATAAGGCGCAAAAGGAGTCAATGATAAGGGCCGAGGTAAGTTTGCGAGTGACTGGAACGTTGGAAGGGATGTCTCGGATATATGAGGACCAGATGTCGAGGGATGAGCCACGAACTCCTCGTCGATATCTTCCATACTCTCTGAAGCTCCATTAAGTGGATCAAATGTTGGACCATCCTGGGTGATCTTCTTGATTGTTTGTCGTACATCCTTTCCCGTAACCTTACGGCCCTCGATTTCGACGCCAGTGGAATTGTCATGTAATTTTTGTTTTGTCGAATGACCGACGTCCTGCAAGCTATATGCACCGACACCGGCACCCCCTTCATCCTTCTTCAGGTCTATTGGAGGTGGATAAACCAACCCAGCGTCAGTGTAAAGCTTGAATAATACAAATCCAAGTAGTGTCTGGTAAAGCTCCAAAAATGTGAGCATTACTCGGACATCCACGTCCGGTGGAAACTAGGATATCATGAGTACCTCGATATACGTCTGTGATCTCTACGCACATTCTGAGTAAATTGATATGGTACAAGCCAAGTGACTGTTTGGTCCATCACTTCCGCCTGATAGTATACGCCTTTTATTGATAGAAATGCCTTTCGCAACGAATGGGATTGCATGATGTACAGCTGCCATTGAGCTGACAGGCGGGAACAGTTTTCGATGAGTTCTGTGGACAGACGAGGATTGGATGGAAGAGTTGCAAATAGAAAGACCATGCAAAGCGCATCATCAATGTCCCGTACTGCATCAACAAACGTCGGATATCTAGTCATATGTATGAGTACTAAGAGGAGGCATTTGCGGTACAGCTTACCGCTCTTTTATGATATGATCAAGCCGGTATACTGGCTTATTTTCTTCCAAACTTTTTGCGTTACTCCACTCGCCTCGACCGAGGGCACGGGCAAGCTTTTTTGCAAAAGCCTTGTGTTCCCGTAGCTTCTTGAGGACGGGTTCATGGGCAAGGTACGCGATGTCCTTAGCGTAATAAAACGATGTTGGCGCGGAAGACCCCTTATTTGCTTTCTTTCGGCTGCGGGGTTCACGGGGGAAAATCCCTGAATGAAGTGGGGGTTCAGAAATAAAACCAATGTCGACATAGATCATACCTTTCAAGATGCACAGACGACGAAAATCGGCCAGCGAGCATTGCAACTTTTTAACAGCAGCAGAACGGGTCACATAGGCCTTGGCAGCGCCAGCTTCACCTTTCCGCCTGAGACGACCCATGAGTCTGCGATCGCGAGAGGGATTCAAAGTTTTTGTTTGTTCTGAACAAATATCTGTCCCAAAACTTCAACAGCGATGAGGTGAGGATTGAGCCAGTCCTTCTGATCTAACATCTCATCTTCGATTGTCCAGTCAATACGTCCATGTTCCGAAGTCTGAACTTGACGAGGCCCAACTTCGCCAGCTAGAGGAGCATGAAATCTCACAAGGCCCATTGTCGGTGTTGCAGCAAGCCGTCCGAAACCATGCACAGGTCCTCATCTCCTTGCGCAACAATAAAAAGCTATTGGCACGCGTGAAAGCTTTCGACAGGCACAGTAACATGGTAACTATCCTCTGTTAATCGCAAAAGTGATAGTGTGATACAGTCGACAGGTTCTCGAGAACGTTAAAGAGGCCCGTTGAGCAGTCCCCATCCTTTAAACCTAACGGAAAATTGACCGACACTCCAGATGTGGACAGAAATCCCCAAGGGCAAAAACAAGAAGCCCGTAAACAAAGATAGATATATCAGCAAGATGTTTCTACGGTTCGTCACTCCTCTACCATCTAGTTGTACGCTGACGGAACCCCCGTCTTTCAGTGGAGATTCGGTCATTCTCAGTGGGGACAATTTCAAAAGAGTGACAATCTTGTGCTCATATACATTCATAGTTCTCCGCAATCAAGCCTGATGCCGGCGACTAGGATGCAGCGCTAGTGGCTAGTACAAGTCGTATAGATTGCCATCGGATTTTTAGGGCATATTATATGTCGACGCAGGCGAATTCGAGAAGCCTTTTATCAGATATATGGTCATTCCATACGTCAGAATTCCATATGCCAGCATTGCCAGGTCGATTTATGTACAATTACGATAAAATATAAGGACCAGACTACTCATCCAATTTACGTTCAATTTCCTTGATAGATTCAAAAATTGTCCCGAGCGCCACCCATCCAAAACTCTCTCCCCCGAAAGACTTTCGTTCTGATAGAGACAACTTCCAAGCCAACCAGCCTGACTCCAACGCTTGATATGCAGTCATCTCTTCATCGCCTGCTAACTCTTCCCGGATACCGCGAACAAGGATGTCGGTCTGTTCTCTGAGCTTGGACATCATGTCTTTACGCTTCCTTGGCTGGGAACTCTTTTGCGCAATCGTCCCGATAATGGCCTCCTCTTCTGACAGCGAACCTGCCCGGACATGTGACAGCGTGCAAGCAGAGCAGGTGGTCTTGAGATCAGAGACGTAGCGATAAAACATGGACTTCATGTGCTCCACCTGGTCTTCCGATGGAGCTTGGTGAACGGAAATATACTTGGAAACGCGGTCTTCGATGGACTCGACAAAGTCATGGTCAGCGACCTCAAGTCGGGAGAAAGTCGAGCTCAAATGTTCGAGGTCATCGTTTCCTCGTCGCTTATTACGTTTTCTTGCGGGGGCTGGGAGTTCTGGGAGATCAATTTCTCGAAAGAGGCGACCTATAATTCGTTGGCTTTGATAGTACCTGTCCGAGTTGGGGTTCCCTGTTTCAGGAGCGTTCCAGTCAGGCCGTTGGGCAAAAAGGGGTTTGGGGATTCTGTTAAGTGCGACGGGGTTGCCGGATTTGGGATAATCCACTGCATCGCTGTGTAACCGTGCTAGTTCAATACATTTTGTATCAAAAATTCCCTCTTGGCTCTGATCAGCTAGGATAAGCCAGTTTATCGCGGTGATGCCGACGACCTACAGGGAATGTGAATAAAATGAAATGCATGTTGAGCTGTCACCCACATCACTGTTGATATATTCCATAACGAACTCAGCGACATCAGCCATGGTGCTCGGGCGTTCCAAGAGCTTCCTTGCAGTTGGATCATAGCTGGCGGGAATAGAAATACGTGTTGGTTTGAATTCGGGATGTCTTCTTAGTGGGATAAGATTATAAATATCGCCATCCAAGTCTCCCCCACCGAGGCACGAAGGCAAGGGTCGAGAACCTATGGCGCCTCAATCATCCGGACAGCGAGAAAAAGACATCACGAGCGCACCTAACACACTGAAGACGACTGTATTTGGCAAGGGTTCTTTCGAAAAGCAGGAACCTTCTGGCGGGTTTCCTATGGCATTGGCCATCTGTACATCACCAGGATGGATGGTCGGTGACCGTGAAATCAAGACAGGTCCTTCGAGAAATATGATACTCCCGTAGGGTGGTTTTATACAAGCAAATATCTCGCCCTCTTTGAGAAATTTATGGACATCCGCAACTCCTACCAAAGTCCATGCATCCGGGATGGGTATACGTGCATTGTTCTTCAGCACTCGCAAAATGTGATGGATGGCATAGTGGAGCATTTTTTGATAGAAATTGGAGGGTATGTTATGTACTCCCAGCTTCTCGAGGGCGAGCATAACTGAAGGCAACCGATATGAAGTTCCTAGCCCATGGTTTTCAAGCGTTTGAGCGGCGTGAGCAAGGGACTCGGTTGAGAGTAAAGTCTCCTCTACCGCCTTGTCTTGAAACTTCTTGAAGATCTTGTAGGGCACTCCAAGGCCTTCTAAGAGCATGATTAATGGACGGTTCAGGAAGTAGGGACCTGGCCGATCGAAGGCTCGCGCAATCTCTATTTCCGGTGACTGAGGGGCTTCGAACTTGATCATGGATGGCCGCAGGCATACGACCCGGCCTTTTAAGCTGTGATCAACGGAAAGCATCCCTTTTGACCCCATAAAACGGACTTGATATGCACGCGGGTAATTCTTGTTATAGCGACCACGACGCCGCTTTGATCTGAGTTCTTGCGATATTTCGATCCCCAGCTCGTTTGACATCGTGCCAACGCCATCGGTGAAACAATATTTGCCATCATGGGTCTTCATGTCCTCCACGTAAATCACCTCTTCTACTTCGCGTATTGCTATAGAAGTGTCTGTGGCTGTAAAAGACTGCGAAATTCGTGCTCCATATCTAGCCGGGCAATACATGAGCTTGGGGTCAAATGCTAGTTTGTCGAACGAGCCCAAGCTTGCGATTATTGTAGGTGCATCAACATTGCCGTGGGTCGAATCTCGGAAGGATCTCACAAACCTAGACAAGGCCCATAATCAACGAGAAATCAATGATGAAGTACGTGATGCGCGCACCAAACCGAGTGCTCTTTCAAAGCGGATTGTGAATAAGCAAGAAACTGGTATTCCCAATGTACAACTTTCAATCCACGTAATAGTAATGGGCCGACGTGAGACCGTATGAAGGCTGGTCCATCAATTTCGCGATCGAACCGATATTGGAGGCGGTCTTCTTCAACAAAACTCACTCTGAGAAATGACTCGTTGTGTCTGCGATCATATTTTCTTATGACTCGGTTTGAACGCTCGAGAAAAGGGCCCTCTAGATAGATTGTTGTCGGAGTGACGATCGCATGGTAAGCGTCGAAAAGACTCCCGTCTGTAGGTTCTATGGACAAGGATTTCGAAAGCACATCATAATGCTCTTCCGCGTGAACGAAACAGGTATCGATTGTTTGTTCCGATGGATTATGAGGGTCCCAAAAAAATTCTCGCGCCTTGGGTCCAAAATAGCGAAGCATTGATGCGGTGTACGAAGTACCTTTCCGATCAATCATGCTTTCAATGCGGGACTTGAGGGACAGCATTTCCCTCACGTCGACGGCCAAGCTTCTGACGAGCGCCTCGATCTGAAAAGAGACGCACCAATCCAGGAGGCCTAGCCACCTCTGCAATTCGGCGAGTGCAGTGGTCGAAAAGAGCTCTCTGTGACTGATACTATACTCGCCTTCTGATACGTGAAGCTGGACAAGTCGTGCAAGCTCCTTCAACTTTTTTAAGTCATCAGAGGCGGTGCACACAAGACGCATGGCAAGGGACGCATAGGGCACGATGCCATCATGGTCTGAGATAGGAAGAGCGGGCAAGCGTCGACGGGGCAAGGATGGAGGTCGCGTATCGGACTCGAATGTCGGTGGTGTTTCCAAGGACAGGAAAATTATGGGGTGTTCCCACAGGTAGGAGTGGGCAGATAATGTGATGATATGCGAGAATCGGATAGCGATGACCAGTGTTTCCAGTAACCGATGGATTTTGATCCGTATTTCTCTTCTTTCGTCGTCCAAAGACAAGAAACATGCGCCTTTGAAGGTTTGTTCCCACTCTATGGAAAAGACAGAGTCTCTGCATTCCCACCCGAACTGGATCGTGTCGATAGATACCTCTCCCGAAGAGAGAACTTTGTCCCTGCGCTCCTTCTCTTCTATAGTCTTGGGGTCGGCGTAAGGGCGGCTCATAATGCTTTGGACCACTTCGGGGCGAGCTACACCTCTGCTTTTCATAAATTTGAGGCGCCTGCCCCCAATGTTGATTGGCATAGATAAAAACGCATTTCCATAATCTGCTAGGAACCGAGCACCGGCATCAATTGTGGGAAAAGTAAGAGCACCGCTCCCACTGTGTCTGTTCAAGCCGCGTCTATCTTTGAAGAGGTGGATATGAAAGTTCAATGGCAATGCTGAGGCTTCCGTATAAGGAGGCTTGTGCAGAACCTTGGCCAGCTCTTGCACAAGTTGATGATGGGTGACGGAATAGCTGATGTTCTGCATGAAGATCTCCATGATTCTCGAGGATTGTAGCAGGATGTGTGACAGGTCGTCTGTGGCGCGATAAGGAGAGCTTGGGGAGGATAAGCGCCGACTCTCCAAGAAAGGACCACGTGCAACTCAAATTCGCATGAGATTTGATTTGAAGCCTAATACCGATTTTTATAGGCTCTGTAACACGGCGACAGTGCGACCATAGCCACATGATCCAACGGGAGTGTGCGACGGGCTCAAGAAATTGTGTGATTGGGACTTGGGAAGACCTGTTTAATCTCTCGTCGACCCATTCTCAGCTTATCCTCGATCAAATTCTAGTCTGTGAATGAGTGTTGGAAGTCAGACGAAGAAAGGATTAAAATCGTACGGCATCAGTCAAGGACCTGTTGCGGTCAAATTCGCCCCGGATCCATGCACAGGTTTCTCGTCGTGTGACGGGGTCGGAAATAGCTAGTCATGGTGAGTAAGCTGGGTGGGCAAGAAGAAGAGAAAAAGGACCTCGCGACGCCCGAATAGCATGGCGATACAGGTGAAACACCTGTTGCTTCAAGATGAAATGCTTGAGTGTGAGCTTGGGAGGCATGGCGAAATAAATAAATAAAGTTACTTTTTATTATTTTTCGGAAATCATTTCAAACGAGCGAGCTGGCGTTTGCTTGCTCTTCCGTCGATAACACTAACTTTCTCCATCCATCATGGCAGCGCTTGCAACGAACGACAGTGCCCAGTCACCGACAGCTGACTTCTCCCCTTCGAACGTCCCTGAACAAGATGAATCCAGTGATGCTGAACCCCAAAATTTCCGAGAAAAAGAACAGGACCCATCTCAACCTATGAGAGTATATACTCGCATCCAGCTGTTACTCCTTTCTAGATCCCCTTTGGTGAAGCCTCCCGCGAACATGCCAGAACTGAAGTATTGGTTCGGGTAGACGTTTCCTTCCCAATCCCACAACTGCTGGCTAACCAATCATGCTTAAGGGATAACGAACAAAATCTTTCCAAGAGGGAGTCGGACCCCATAACGCCGGGAAGCGCAAGAGAGAGACGGTTGGTTGTTTTCCGTCTCCCACCCCCCACACGGCACTCACATCCAATGTACTTCTCAAACAGCTTTAGGCGAGATACAGAGGATGGAGGTATGCTCCCATATCCCCTGGGATAATATTCGCTACAATTTATGTCAGCAGAAACACCATCTAGGTCCACTTTTCGTTCAACGCTTTCTCAGCCGTCGCAAATGGGCAACTTCAAGCATCACTCCCTTCGCAACAGCGACCGTGACCGAGACAAAGATGGGGAGAAAGATCGCGAACGGGAAATACGAGATAAGGAAGGACAGGACCGGTTACGCCATGTCAGCATTTGGTCCATCCACGCTTCATTCACTGACTTCAGTTCCAGCTGGCCGACAAATATGACCGAGACAGGCTTGCGCAACCACTCACAGGACCGAGAAACAAAGAAAGGGACGTGGCTCCCCATCTGGCCTCGGGCTCCGCCTCTCGAGGAACCGCCCAAGGACAAGTCCCTTCGGCTGGTTCCCGTCGAGTAGAACCTCGAGAGTCCAGTAAAAAGAAAGTTGGGGAGGCTAGCGAAGACTGGAGAAGAGGTGCAGCTGTTTCTCCTCTAAACTGTTGACACAAGTGTTGAGTTGTTCCTAGGAGCCGACTCACGTTCAGGCCGGGATGAACGTATGTGTCACCTCTCTTATACTAGCAATGTTCCTCATCCACATGGTAGGCTCCGAGGTTACCCGACGAGAACGTGACGAGCGTGAACGCCCAAGGTCTCGAGTTCGCGATTCCTCAAGATCACGGCGCGAGTCATCGACTTCGCGACGAGATCGGGATCTGTCCCGGGAAAACGATGAAGATCCTCGACGTTGGAGGGATGATGGAAAACGAGACGAACGAATAGCTGCCAGGCGGGGTGAGAGACAACCCGAGCCATATAAGGAGAGAGACCGCGTACAGGGAAAGGAATCGACATGGGACAATGCCAGCGAACGGCGTTGGATTCCTGTCGAAGAGCGTGATGGGCGTTCCAAACGCAACACTGGACGAGACAAAAAGGCGACGGTTGGTGTAGATGAAGGAAAGGAACGGGATCGCAGAGATAGGGATCGCGATCGAGAGAAAGAACCTGCCTGGATGGACGCTTATATCCCGAATTCTTCGAGCATGGGAATCCTAGGCGGGAAAGGTGGGGAAGGAGAACTTGACGGTATCCAGGCATGGAAAAAAGAACAGAAAGAGAAGGAGTTGAGAGACCAGACCTCCCCCCTCATAACCACCACAGAAAACTCCGAACATCAAGAAAGCATAGAGAAAGCAAACGCAAATGCCAAGCAGCTCGATGAAATACAGTTGTTCAAACTCATGATGAAGAGGGAAGAGGAAAAGAAGAAAAATGACTTCGCGGTTGGTCCTTCGCATATTAACGCTTCTGTCGATCAAAGTGACTCTCCGACACGGCATGCTGCTACGGCATTCGCGGGTACGCTCCATGCTCTTTGCTCCGCCTCGATTGAACTCAATTTTCCGTCGTTAGATCATCCCACGAACAGCCCTCCATCTGCGCCAGGCAATACATCCTCCCCTACTTTACAACCAGAGTCACATTCTTCTGTTACTGCTCCGCTTTCCCTCCTCTCTATACTTGGGCCCAAGGAACGATCAACCCCTATAAACTCCTCAGTTACTCTCGACACCGTAGGAGATGATATGAGGACAATTCCGGCTTCCAAACTCATGGATTCGAGTTTAAATTCGCCACTCACGACACAAAATACTGGACGTCCGGGAGTCGAAGCCGCCCCTCAAGGTTCTCGTTTGTTGGCCTTTGGTCGCACGCCGTCTGCCCCTGCAAAATCGCAAGTGTTGAACATTAATCGGGGGGTTGTCCAAAATGGTAGGGAGTAGATGCATAGTCACCTTACTCTCGCTGATGAGGTATTACAGGTCAAATTCATAAGCAGGGAGGGTCCCCTGATCCGAATCAACAGCTTTTGCCGTCATCGGACCCTCTTCATACGCTACCATGGTTCGGTCCAATTGAGGATCAACAGCGGTCTTCTCTGGGTGCTGATGGGAAAGACATCAGTTTGTCAGATAACCATCACCAAAGCCAGGTCGAGCGGGCATCGGTAATACAAACAATCGACTATGGATCCTTGCAAGACGGGACACCTTCCGTTGACAATGGCGGCGGATTTCACATTGGAAAAGGGAGTAGGTTTGCCAAATTTTTCGACGGTAAAACCAGGGAAAATGGGTTTGGTATGATCAAACCCCACATTCCTGGAAATGTCCACTCGTCGCCCGGCCCTGGCGGTCAACGGCAAGAGCTTGGCGGTTTTGAGGGAAACCTTGCAGGCTCCCCGGATCCGCGAGCATTGGACGAAATATACCTTATGCTGAATAATTCGGCGCATGTGAGTATCTTCTCCATTGTTCGTTGTGCTGTGGTTCATCAGCGATCATCAGGGTACCAGAGGGGCACCAGCCCATATCCCAGCTTCCACCTTACCTCATAACGGATCGTTTCATCTACCAGGACAAGACAATTCGCACTTGCTTCACCAGCACCTTCACCAACAGCCTCAACAACAACAAATGCATGGTAGTCGTCTTGAGCCACTCTATGAGAGCCGTCTCGATGATCGTAATTTTGTACCCGATGGCATGGTTCCCGGTCTTAGATCAGCCCCATCTCGCAACCGGGAACACGGCGGCATTTATCCTGGCACAGTCGAAGATGGGATGCACTTCAATCCTCAACGTATTCACGGTCAACGAGCCCTTGAGCATATTTATTCCGGTGTTCCTCCTTCCCTTTATTCCCAGCCTGTTGTCCGCAATGGCAATGTGTCGTTGCAACAAACGCAGTACCGCGGAGGTCCGTCACCAATCCCCCATCAACAGAATATTCTTCCGTCGGCTCAACCACAGCGGCTACCCCCTGGTTTGGCAAATCTTGGAGGGCGGCCACCTCATGAACCTTCTCAGTTCCTTGGGATGCCTGGGATTCCATCTCATGGACTACATAATGTTAATGGCTCGCAACCCTTCAGCAACTTCCCGCCAGGAGGTCCCAGTTTTGGAGGAGGTCCACAACTACGGGCACCAAACCCGCTACAGCACTCTGGCGGTCACCATTCTGCTGCACATCTGAACAATATAGACCCACGGACTGTCGGCCAAAATCAATTCCTAGGAACGGCTGGTGGAGGGGGCTTGCGAGGAGCAGGAAATGGATTCACGGTTCCACAAGGTCCATCCGGTCACATACCTAGTCCCCTCCTTGCTATGCGTCAACAACCGCATCTACATCCTTATATGGTGCCACACCAGCTCCCTCCTATGCAACAGCACGGTGTCAGCCAACCAGCGCAGGATTTGATGGCACTTTTGATGGGCGGATCTCGTCGAGAGTAAAGTATTCTTTGGCGAGACTCTGACTTCTTTTCGATTACTTATTGTCGTTCTCTCGAACCATCGTTCCTTTTTTGATAATCCCGCAGGACACTTGTCCATCTACGCCATGGTTGTCAACAGTGGTCGTCATTTAATTCACCTTTGACTGCTTGCAACCTCTGTTCTCAAATATTCTATTTTCCCTTTTATTTTGCTCTCGGGACCCTGTCTGTAGGTACAGCCTTGTGAGATGTACCTCGCTACTGCCGAGTTTTCGCGGTTACGTGGCACTGTTGAAAACATGACCAGATGTTGGCATACTATAGCAGCACTTATAATTAAGTACGGTTGGGGGCGTTCGAGATCTTGATGAAAAATCAGAATCTACGCCGGACAGAGTGGGACTCCCAGGAACATCCATATGCTTTAGCTCCAGTCTCCAAGGGCAAGAGATCGACACATCAGGGCTCGACGCACCTCGGGAACTTGAGGTGTTCTGGTGCATACCGCCACCAGGAAACATCCAGCCTCTCAAGTTTTCAGGGGCTGACAAGTTATATATCTTGATTGCTATAATAAACGTATGGGCGTTGGGAGTTTTTAAAATTCCCGCAAGATGTCACTCGTCCGTCATCGCGAAGATAGACGAGCGACGATCGGCATCACTTTTGCTAGTACATAGCGAATCAAAGAACGAAAGTCGCGACCGCGTTCATCGTCGACTCGCTGGAGGACTTTCTTTTCTTTTCAACTTGAACTTGACGTCGAGAGTCAACTTTTTACATGATAAAAGACTTTCGCTATCATATGATAACAATCGATCACTGTCGGCACATGTATAGTTATATATATAAAGCGCTCAGGAAAGAACGAGTTTGAATTCCTGCATATGTACCTGGTGATGGATGCTGACGGCGATTGCAGAACTCCATTGATGCAGTTGCGAGGTTGGACTACAATGTCAATTGAGCGGACAAATCTTCGGCCTCTGGATAGATAGTCAAGACCACTTCTACCTGCGACTCGGATGAGTGGCCTCACATAGTGGCATATCTCTTGGTTCCCACTCGGGCTCAGTGCCTGCTGCGAGACTCATCAGAGGATGGGGAATCTGATGCTGTTGTTGGTCTCCACCTTTCTCCACCTTTACGAGATGGCCTATTGCGATAGAACCGGAAATGGGTGCTTACCGTGTAGAATGCTTCCGATTCGCGCACATTCCTAACGGGGGCCGGGGACGCCTCAGTTGTGGGTATTACCTAAATGTATGGACAGTTTTTCCTGCCTGCAGGCAGAAAACGTGGTGGTTTGGATCAAAACAGGGACTGGGTATCTATCTGCTTTTAGAGCGGCACAAGTGACACTTACCCTTCAAAACTTGCGTGCTGTTCATTCAGCATACCCTTCTCATCGTCCCCCTTCGAGGCCTGAATACCTCACATCCAAACCTCAGCCCTCACCACTGGAGGAAGTGCTCGGTTCATTTCGAGCGCTGCCACCTCTACAGCTCTCTGTCCCTCACCCCCAGTCATTCTTTTAGAATCGTTCTCCGCCAAAGTAATCCTTCCTTTAATCGTCGGTACGTGCCAGGTTGTGGTTTGCTAGAGCATTGACCTGAGAGCTTTTCTTGTGCTAGTCGTTGGTAAGTTCGTCATGCTCTGGATGTCGTGAAACGTGGTGCAGGCCGGGTGGTACGGTAGCTGTACGGGCCTGGTTACGGCGCGGCAGTCCCCATTAGGCCATGTCTTTTATGGGCGTGGCCGGGATAATTCTCCATGTCCTCCTTGGACCCGTCCTTCTCTTGTCCTCTCCACCTTCACGCCCAACGACGCTGACGACCTCCTCCCCTTCCAGCCCGCCCTGTCCCTCTTCCCCCGTCGTATGACCACCACCTTCTCTGCTACCTGTCAGTGAACATATTGCCCTCGTGCCACTTCCAATTCATTGCTATCACATAGACATCAGTCCGCCATGAAAGATCTCTCCACCGCATCTCTCCGACACTCCCGCAACTCCCTTGTCTACCCCAAGAAACGCCCTTCCCCCCACGGCATCTCCAAGCCTCAAAAGTCCCCCTCAGCGACAACCGTTTCGTCTCGAAATGTTCCTCGCTCCAACAAATCCACCATCCTCATCCAGCGCCAGCGCGAGGCCCACATCTTGGCTCTGCGTAGAGAAGGCGTCTTTCTCGAAGAGGAATACCGCGAGGAGATTCGCTATTACATGCATGATATGGAGGTCTGTTACCTCATCGTCCTCTCTCTCTCAGTCCCTTACGTCATGGTCCCACAACAGCGATATACCATGTCCTCCACTCAGTCTATGGATCAGCAACCTGAAATCCGATGGCACATGCGCCCTTGTCTTGTCGACTTCCTCGTTGAAATTCACTTCACATTCCGTCTTCGTCCAGAGACACTGTACCTCACTCTCAATATCATTGACCGCTACGTTTCCCGTCGCATCGTCTACATCAAGCATTACCAACTTGTCGGCTGTGCAGCTCTCTGGATCGCTGCAAAATTTGAGGATGCCAAAGAACGTGTTCCTACGGTGCAAGACCTTGTTCAGATCTGCCGCGACACATATGAAGAATCCGCCTTCATTCAGATGGAAGGCCATGTCCTCTCCACAATTCAGTGGGCTCTCGGTCATCCAACTGCTGAAGCATGGCTCCGGCTTATGTGCTGTGGACCCTGCATGGAAGAACCCAAAGTACAGCATGTTGCTCGATTCTTGATGGAGATTACTCTCTTCTATCGGGAGTTTGTCAAGTATGCCCCTTCTTCTATTGCTCTGGCTTCCCTCACTCTGGCACACTTCTTGTGTGGCAAACCCCGCCGGGTTTGGGAAGAAACTGAAGAATGTCTTGAGGTCGTCGAACTCCTCGATAATCGACTGGCAAAACACGTCAACGATTTGTCGGAAACCCTCATCAAAAAGTATTCATACGCCTTTTACTCAAAGGCTGCCACGTTCGTTGTGCAATACTATTTACAGGGTGGCCAATTCGTTCGTCAGACCTTACCATCCCTTCCAGTCACTCCCAGGCGTCCTTCAACATACACGATCAACACACCAACGAGCTGTTCCACCTCTGTGTCGGACCTGTCCGATGATATGCCAGTCACGCCGACGACTCCCCCGTTCTCGAGCGACCACCCATTCCCAAGCTCTCATTCTTCCGATGACAAGGAGAACAAGGGCATCTCGCCTTCCTTTGAACCTGCAATAAACAAACGCCGCATCGAGTCTCCTGCAGACCGCTATCTTCCACACGACTTCGTCGCATTCGGTCGTCCCGCTCTCCATAACATCAACAATGTTTCACCTAGAACTGCGTATGTTTCATAGCAGTCGCATCATCTGTACTCGCTTCTCTTCATACTCTACCTGTGTCTCCCAACACCAGCAAAATGTAATATCAATCCACGTCGCACCCATTCTCAAGCACTATCTGTTCCTGCAACTCAATCAACCATGCATCTCCCCTCGCACTTGTTTCCAATTTTGGTCCCATTCAATCTGCATCACTATCCTATCACGGCAGGCTTACAGCCTATCCGAGAGGTCAAAACCACTGAGGGGTTAACGGTTTTGCGATCTGGGTGATACCACCGAATGGGTTCGTTCATCTCCCAGACCTGTCGTGGTGACCCATATCCTCGCCTCACCGGGTAGCCGTGATCTCCTCCACATCGCATCGGTCGCTCGGCCGCATTAAACCCAATGACCGTACTTTTTTTCTCCTTGTTTTGTTCCTCTCCGTATGCATTGATCGCCCACCGCCATCATTTCTCGTCCCGTTTCTCCCCAGCAACTCGTACAACCGTACATCGACAGCCGCACCCTCATTCCGTTCGTTACAACCTGTTTTAAAGTATATTTTATCCTTGACTTTATCATATACATATTTCACCTCTGGCCCTCGCGGATTAAAATGGCTGTCCAGATGCCATGTGTCCCTCTCAACGTACAACTCCATACAGGTCGCCTTTTCTGCATTATTGTTCTTTTCTTTTCATACTTTCATTACACTTTCCCCTCAACTGTCGTTTCGTACATATACCAACCTCCAGCCTGGGCCTTGTCAATTGCACTCGTCCATTGTGTAAATACAATGATACGATACAAGAATTGTCCTCGTCGCGAACCAGCTTCAACAGTTCAGATTAGTCGAGTCAAGGGCTATCAATCCTTTGTAAAATCATTGAACCAGCAACCACTAGTGACTCGATTGTTTGGAAATTCAACAGTCTCTTAGACTGAAAGTGTGCGAAATCATCGTTACTACTATGGGGACTACTTAATAGTCCCTCTCGCACTATGCACACATTATTGGTCCTAATGCCATGAATTTAGATAGCTCCGCGCCGCTCGACTTGTGGCTTGCATGTCTACATACAGCACCAATAATCTGAATTCTGATTCCGAAGGGCCGCAGGACATTACCGGATACGGCTCGCACAACACGCTCAGGATAACGTTGTGCAAAATAAGAACACGGCTACATAGTCAAATGCAGAACGGACGAAATTCCAGAATTTATGATCAGAATCATCAGATGGAAATGAGTGCTGACGTGGATGGAGGTCAAGTACTCCCGACACTGAGAATGTCCGGACCTTGATCTTCAGAATGGAAGGGTGTCTGAGAATGCAGAATGGTCTACCCCGGATGGAACAAATGCGAATGATTTTCGGACAAGACCCGGTGTCCATCCGAGGGTGATATGAGCAGCAAGGTTGCATCGGTATTAATTCCCACTTCTGTCTAAACTCCGTTGTCCAACGTTCAGAATGGTATATTCTGTCACTAACGCAGGAAAAGCAGCCGACGGGGCTCGCGGTAACATTGTGAATCCAGAGTGATGCCATAAAGATCTTAATTCTCCGTTCTTACGTAACCTGTAAGTATGGGAGATAAGTACTTTATGTATTACGATGGGATTACAACGGGCTCACGGAGCCCACTATCATAGATATAGAATCATCTTAATCCCCCGGCCAGGATCAGTTGAACGTGGGCTGGTCCTAACTGATCAGGCCTGATCACGGAACATTCGATCAGCTGTGATCAGGGATGAGGGATTTTTGGCTGTCAACAAGCTTCGACGGTCAGCGCATGAACTTCTCGACTGAGAAACCTGAACGCGACACTTGAGGGGTTCAAATCCTGAAAAGTATTACTTGGCAGGAGCAACATTGAGGGAGGTTTCCGGGTCGTTGCACAGCCACCAAGGCACCAGAAGCCACGTGGATTAGGCGTGACGTCAACGTGGTCGACGACGTTGGGGCTAATGAGCAAGCAACGATCTTCAATGCAGCAGCCACCCAGCTCCCCCTCTCGCCCAGAGTTCACGCCGAGAAGAGAGTTCATTCGTGAACAGAGATCGCCGCCCAATGCATTTTCCATCGTCGCCATTGCCAGCTCCAGCTTCATCCGGCTCTACTCCTTCCCTCCACTGGTTACTGCCACCCTTCGTAATCTCTTCAATGACCACAAAATATGCCTCGCAACTCGTCATGGAGACAACTTGTGCGAGTTCACCCTCGACGGAAAACCTTGGTCCAACGCCAAAAGTGTTAAGACAGAGAAACTACTCATCGACATCTTTTCCGCCTTGTATCAGCTCGGCTACACCTACTTATCTAGCCTCGACTATGGCAAAGACGTTGACGATCTTCTCTTGATGGCCTTCTCAGTATCCTCGTCTTCATACGCTGCATCTCGAGAAGGCACCCCTGTCCCGTCTTCTCATCTGCCAGATAGTTCATCAAGTTGCTCCCCCGACAAACACAGGCAGCGTAGAGTACCTTTCGGTCTTTCTTTCGTATCTGCCACTTGTATGCGCGTGATTTCTCCTCCCCTGCATTTGACGCCCGCCATTCTTCAGGCTGTTCGAGGGGCATGGCCACGAGGGGTTGTCTCTGAAAAGAAAGTCGGTGACAACTCTTTCGAATTCAGACTCAAGGGTTGCAAATGTGAGATGTCTAACGATCCAAGTTGTCGCTGATTCTGTTTTGACAGCTCTGCAGGGTTTCAACAAGATACGTTCGCGACGGACTCTTTACAATACATTTTTGCTCTTCTTTCGACTCTCGATGCTCAATCATTTACCCTCCTGTCTTCCATTTCCATCAAGAGTCGCTCTCGTGTAAAAGACCTCTGGATTTTTATGGGTCCGGCGTCCCTTTCGACCGATGATTTGGTGCATCCGGAATCCTCTCCGCCGCCCTCTCATGGCGGTTCCAGGAAGCAGGCCCACAATCCAGAAAGCCCATTCCGTCCGTATCCTATTGTAAACCACGGATTTACACCTCAACACCGGAGGATTGCGACGGAACCCATCGTATCCTCATATGCATCCTCTTCTCAACCTTCCCATCTTGTCAAGGAAAAGATTTCGAATGGCTTCAACTCAAGTGGCATTATGGAAGACCCCTCAACCACTCCTTCGTCACTCCATCCCTTGGTTCGAAAACCTGCTCCTCGAGCCCAGGTTCCCGTCTCGGTCGTCACCGAGGATGTGGGAGTGGTCGCAGAAGGCGTTCGAGCCAACCTTCCAAGTATTATTTCCAGTACTGCTGAAAATATGACAGGTGTTGGGACTTCTGGATTTCTTCCGGGGACGTTCCGTGCCTACCCTGCCCCAGCGGCCAAGGCGTCGAAATGGCAAGCAGCATCCCAGTTTATTACACCAGCAGCATCTCCGGATAACTCACCATCTACATCCACTATCGGTACTCATACGCCTGTACGGTCCATGTCCAACCGTGCGAAGGCAACTTATGTTAACGATCCAGGATCTTCGCAGAAGTCGAGCCGGTACCCGTCGCCACCTGACTACTATCGGCCTTCCGCTCCTCGCAAGACTAGTTCTAGCAGCGCACATGCCCCGCCGGGTGGGGCTGGCGGTGTCCGAGATTCTGCATTCTCGTCGAGTAGACATGCTAGTTTGGAAAGTTCTGTTCAAGCTCCATGGACAGGGGTTTCAGATGCGACTGCTCACGAAGGAATTCCTCCACAAACAAGAGAAGAGTATCATGACAGAGATGGGGGACGCGCCGGACGGCAGGCTAGAAAAAAAGAGGAGGGCAGGAAACCGATAGGTGGCAAAGCTGTGATTTCGCCACCTCCTTCGTCCGATAGTAGGCGCGCCGAGTCGCCTCTGTCGCTTAATAAGCAAGGATGGGTTTTAGTGAATGTCGACGGTGGTCGAGAGAACGAGGGATGGCTTCCGCCGGTGGAATCGTCCAACCCTCCGACGCTTGCCTCCCAAGCGGCAAAATCCTCACCGACTACCATCATCCCC